>Ga0302314_10000868_pt1 | contig 56233 bp, 53 predicted proteins | sample III_Palsa_N2_3_FD_200533 | JGI IMG/M metagenome (GOLD analysis project Ga0302314, IMG submission 200533) | Peat permafrost microbial communities from Stordalen Mire near Abisko, Sweden - III_Palsa_N2_3 | ecosystem: Environmental > Terrestrial > Soil > Palsa > Peat permafrost | place: Sweden...
TGCGCCATCGGCCAGCGGGTGCGCAGGTAGCGCAGCGCCGCCTCCCCGGCGCGCTTCATCAGCGTGTAGCCGGGCACCCCCAGTTCGATGGCGTGCGCATCCAGCGCCCGCACCTGGGAAGTCGAGTACATGGCGACCGGTAGAGCCATGCCGGTCATTATACTGTCGGCGGTGCCATCGCCATGACGCAGCTTTCGATCACCGACCTGAGCGCACTGAAACGGCTGTTCCAGGAGCGCGCACGGGCCCTGGGATTTAACGCCCTGGGAGTGGCCGGCATCGCCATCCCCGAGGATGAGCGCCACCTCATCCGCTGGCTTGCGGATGGCTTCCACGGCCAGATGAACTTCATGCAGCGCCACGGACTCAAGCGCAGCCGGCCGCAGCAGTTCAAACCCGGCACGGTGCGTGTCCTGAGCGCACGCATGGACTACTGGCCCGCGGACGCGCGGCCGGCGCGGGAAGTGCTCGGTGATGGCAGCCTCGGCTACATCTCCCGCTACGCGCTCGGGCGCGACTATCACCGTATCCTGCGGCCGGCGCTGGCGCGGCTGGCGACGCAGCTGCAGGCCGAGGCCGGCGCATTTGGCTACCGCGTATGCGTCGACACCGCCCCGGTGCTCGAGCGCGCCCATGCACGCGATGCCGGGCTCGGCTGGATCGGCAAGCACACTAACCTCATCAACCGCGACGCCGGCTCCTGGTTCTTTCTCGGGGAGATCCTCACCGACCTGCCGCTGCCGGAAGATGCTCCGGCCAGCGCCCATTGCGGCACCTGTACCTCATGCATAGCCGCCTGCCCCACCGCGGCGATCGTCGCCCCCTGGCGGGTGGATGCGCGCCGCTGCATCTCCTACCTGACCATCGAGCACGCCGACGCGATCCCCGAGGAGCTGCGCGCGGCGATCGGCAATCGCATCTACGGCTGCGATGACTGCCAGCTGGCGTGCCCGTGGAACCGCTTCGCGCAGGCCGCGGCCCATCCGGACTTCAAGGTGCGCCACGCCCTGGACGCCACGGCGCTGCCGGAGCTGTTCGGCTGGAGCGCGGCGCAGTTCGAGGAGCGCATGCGCGGTTCGGCGATCTACCGCATCGGCTTCGTACGCTGGTCGCGCAACCTCGCGGTCGCGCTCGGCAACGCACCCACCTCAGCGCGCATCATCGCTGCCCTGGAAAGCCGTCGTGATGATGCTTCTGCGCTGGTGCGTGAGCACGTCGCCTGGGCGCTCGCGCAGCACCGGCGCGCTGCCTGAAGGAGCCCCCTTCAGACGCGCGTGACGCGCATGTTGTCGATGAGGCGCGCCTTGCTCATGCGCGCCGCGGTCAGCACCACGAGTTCGCGCTCGTGCGCTGTCGGGGCGCCAAGATCGGCCGCCCGGCGGATCGCGAAGTAGTCTGGCCGCAGCCCCGCTGACTCCAGCGAGGTGAAACCCGCGCGCTCGATGCTGGCGAACTCGGCGTCCCCGGCCGCCAGCCGCCGGGCGGCCGCCGCCAGAGTGGCATGGATGGTCGGCGCCAGCTGCCGCTCGGCGACGCTCAGGTACTGGTTGCGCGAACTCATAGCCAGTCCGTCGGCATCGCGCACCGTGGGCGCGGCGATGATCTCGACCGGCATACACAGCTCCGCGACCATGCGCCGGATGATCGTGAGCTGCTGGAAATCCTTCTCGCCGAAGACCGCGATCTGCGGCTCGACGATGTGGAACAGCTTCGCCACCACCGTCGTGACACCCTCGAAATGACCGGGACGCAGCTCCCCCTCGAGGATGCGCGACAGCCCCGGCACCTCCACGCGCGTCGCGCGCTCGGAACCGCTCGGATAGATCTCGGCGACGTCGGGCATGAACATCAGGTCGCAGCCGGCATCGGAAAGCATGCGCTCATCGTCCCTCGGGGTGCGCGGGTAGTGCGCGAAGTCCTCGTTCGGACCGAACTGCATCGGGTTGACGAAGATGCTGGCGACGAAGCGGTCGCCGTGGCGGCGCGCCGCCTCGATCAGGCTGACATGGCCGGCGTGCAGGTTCCCCATCGTGGGCACGAAGGCGACGCGATGGCCTTCGCGGTGCCAGCCGCGCACGCGCTCGCGAACGGCGGCGTTGGTGGTGACCGTGTCCATGGCTACTGGAAGGTGTGCTCGGGAGCCGGGTACTCGCCCTCTTTGACCGCGCGCACGTAGCGTTGCACGGCCTCGAGGTTGCTCTCGGAGCCTTCCATGAAATTGCGCACGAAGCGCGGTTTACGCCCGGTCGTGATGTCGAGCATGTCGTAGACGACGAGAATCTGGCCGTCGGTGTCGGGGCCGGCGCCGATGCCGATGACCGGCACCTGCAGGGCCGCGGTGATCTGGCTCCCGAGGGTCGCCGGAATGCACTCGAGCAGCACGATGTCGGCACCGGCGGCCTCCAGCTGCCGAGCCTCCTCCAGTAGGCGCGCCGCGGTATCGCGCTCGCGGCCCTGCACGCGGAAACCACCGGTCTTGTGTACTGACTGGGGCTTCAAGCCGACGTGCGCGCACACGGCGATGTCGTGGCCGGTGAGAAATTCCACGATCTCGGTCTGCTTGCCGCCGGACTCAAGCTTCACCATCTTGGCCCCGCCCTCCTGCATCAGGCGCACTGAATGCGCGAGCGCCAGGTCCTTGGAGGGGTAGCTCATGAACGGCAGGTCGGCGATCAGGAACGGCCGGTGCAGTCCGCGCGCCACGGCGGCGCTGTGGTAGACCATGTGATCCATGGTGACTGGCACCGTGGTGTCGTAGCCCTGGATCACCATGCCGAGCGAATCCCCCACCAGCACGACGTCGACGTCGGCGCTGTCGAGCAGCACCGCGAAGCTTGCGTCATAACAGGTGAGGCTGGCGATCTTCTCGCCGTCGGCCTTCATGCGCTGAAGCGTCGCGAGCGTGACCGGCGGCCGGCTCGCATCCCGCTGCAGGTGCGTGTACATGGTTCTGAGGAGTGTAGCTAGATCGCGCGGCTGCGCAACGGGTTGTAGTAAAGGCGCCCGCGGTTCATGCGTTTGATGGCCGCCAGCAGCTCCTCGTAGTCGCGGGCGTTGGCAATGGGGTCGATGGAGGCGGCATTGACGATCAGCAGCGGGGCCGCCTCAAACTCGTGAAAGAAGCGCGCGTAGGCCTCGTTGAGGCGCTCCAGGTACTGGCGGTCGATATGCTGCTCGTAATCGACCCCGCGCTTGGCGATGCGCTCGATCAGGACGTCCACGGGCGCCTGCAGGTACACCACGAGATCGGGCTTCGGCGCCTGGATGTCGAGCTTGGCGTACAGCTGCTCATAGAGCGCGTACTCGGCCTCATCGAGCGTGACGCGCGCAAACAGCCGGTCCTTCTCGAACAGGTAGTCGGCCACGCGCACCGGGGCGAACAGGTCGGCCTGCTTGAGGGAGGCGAGCTGCTGGGCACGCTGCAGCAGGAAGTACAGCTGCGTCGGCAGCGCGCCGGCGCGTGGGTTCTTGTAGAAGCGTTCGAGGAAGGGATTCTGCTCCGCGTGCTCGAGCACCCCCTGCGCCGCAAGGCTCGTGCACAGCCGGCGCGCGAGGCTGGTCTTGCCCACGCCGATCGGCCCCTCCACCACGATGTACTTGTGGGTCGTTTCGCTTGCCATGCACTTACAACAAGGTCAGCCCCGCGCAGGTGATGCGCCCCTTGAGCTCGGTCAGGCGACCAAGCCCGGGCAGCTCGAGGTCGGGGGCAATGTCCGCCAGAGGATACAGAACGAAGTTGCGCTCCACTATCCCCGGATGCGGCACGGTGAGTTCCGGCTCCGCGCGCCGCTCGCGGGCGAACGCGAGCAGATCGAGGTCCAACACCCGCGGCCCCCAGCGCTCGCGCCGCGCAGGTCGGCCGAAGGCCGCCTCGAGGGCACGCAGCGCCCCGAGCAGTTCGGGCGCGCTCAGCTGTGTCAGCAGTCCCGCAGCTGCATTGACGTAATCCGGCTGCACCACCGGACCGAAGGGTCGCGAAGCATAGAGTCTGGAGCGCACCAGGCAGCAGCTGCGCGGCAGCTGCGTGAGTTCGTTGAGCGCACGCTCGACCTGCGCTCGCGGCTCGCCGAGATTGCTGCCGATGCCGATGTAGGCCGGCTGCCAGACCGACACGCGGGCGGCTGCCTCTTAAGTGGCGCTCGAGGTGCCCGAGCCGCGCCGCCGCCGCCGGCCGCGCCGCCGCGGACCCGCTGTCGATCGGGGCTCGCCGGCAAGCGCATCAGCCATGCGACCGCGTTCCTCGGGATTGACCTCCTGCAGGCGCGTCCACCAGTCCGCCATCTCGCGCGGCGCGAGCCCGAACTGCGCGCGCAGCAGCAGCAGATCGTAGGAAGCGCGGAAGCGCGGATGCTCGAGCACCCGTAGCGCGCGGCGGCCACGCGGATGCTCAAGGCGCGGCTGCAGCGCAAACATCTCGCGTACCCCCAAGGAGAAGCGCTTCGGAATGGCGAGTCGCGACTGCGCTTCGCGCGTCGCGCGGTCGCAGGCATCGAGAATGGTGGACATCTCGTGCCAGCGCTCTGGCGGCGTCGCCTCGATGATGCCGGCGATCGGGCCGTACAGGAGCAACGCGAAGAGGAAGGTCGGCGTCACGGGCTTGTCCGCCAGCACGCGCGCGTCAGTGTTCTCGAGGCCCTGGATCAGCAGCTTCTCGACCGTGCTTCCCGGGTGCGAGCTGAAGTAGCGTTCGACCGTCGGCAGCAGCGCCTCGAGCAGGCCGCGGCGGCGCAGGACCTGGAAGGTGCGCGCGCCATGACCGGTCAGAAAGAGCTTGAGGGTCTCATCGAAGAGTCGCGCGGGCGGCACTCCGGCCAGGAGCTCGCGCAGGGGCGCCAGCGGCGCGGCGGTGGCCGGATCAATCGTGAAGCCGAGCTTCGCCTCGAAGCGGGCGGCGCGCAGCATACGCACCGGGTCCTCGCGGAAGCGCGTCTCCGGATCACCGATCAGGCGCAGCGTGCGCGCCGCGATGTCCTCGACGCCGTTGACGTAGTCCCAGATCGAGAAGTCGGCGATGTTGTAGTAGAGCGCATTGGCGGTGAAGTCGCGCCGCCAGACGTCCTCGTCGATGGTGCCGTACACGTTGTCGCGCAGGATGCGGCCCGTGGCATCGAACATGCGGTCGGTAGATTCATCCGCCTCGCCGACCTGAAAACCGCGCTCCGCGACCAAGGTGCGCTCGTCCTCCAGATCCGGCTCGTCCAGCTCTGGCGCCTCCCCGTCCTCGGGGTCCGCCGGCGGCAGCGGCTCATCGCCCTGCGAGGGCGCGCTGGTGGCGCGGAAAGTGGCCACCTCGATGGTCTCGCGTCCGAAGAACACGTGCGCCAGCCGGAACCGCCGTCCCACCAGACGGCAGTTGCGGAACAGCCGCTTCACCTGCTCCGGCAAGGCATCGGTCGCGACGTCGAAGTCCTTCGGCTCGATACCGATCAGCAGGTCCCGCACGCAGCCGCCGACCAGGAAGCCCATGAATCCGGCATCCCGCAGCCGGTAGAGCACGCGCAGCGCGTTGGGAGAGATCTGAGAGCGTGAAACCGAGTGATCGGAGCGCGGGATGATCCGGGGAGTGGCGGCGGGCGTCGCGATGGACGCTTCAGGAGAGTTCAATAGCTGGCTTTCGGCTTGAGCAATCGGGACGACTCCCTATAATACCGCGCTCTTGCTTGCGGCCCCGCCCTTCGCTCCCTTCGTCTAGAGGCCCAGGACATAGCCCTCTCAAGGCTGTAACACGGGTTCGAATCCCGTAGGGAGCGCCACAATATCAATGAGTTACGAGCGCCCGCGGGTTGCTCATGCTGGCTTCACCGGGGTTCGGGCAGGCGGCGCTCATCGCAGCTAGGGACTTTCCGGCCGGGGTGGGCTGCCCGCCGGCGCCGCGGCGGGCTTGCGCACAATACTGGTCGCCATTGAAACCACGGACGCAAGATCCGACAGCTGACTCGGCACGACGAGGGTCGTGCTCGCCTTGGCCATCTTGCCGAACTGCCGCACGTACTCCTCGCCGATGCGCAGCTGCATGGCTTCGATGCCACCGCGCTCGCTGAGCGCGGCCCCTACGCTGCGCAGCCCGGCGGCCGTGGCCGTCGCGACCGCGAGAATGGCTGCGGCCTGGCCCTCTGCCTCGTTGATCTGCTGCTGCTTGCTGGCCTCGGAGGCCTTGATGACGCGCTGCTTGTCGCCTTCAGCCTCGTTGATCTTAGCGTCGCGCTCGCCCTCGGAGGTCAGCACCACCGCACGCTTTTCCCGCTCGGCGCGCATCTGCTTTTCCATGGCGGAAAGGATGTCCTTAGGAGGGGAAATGTTCTTGATCTCATAACGCATCACCTTCACGCCCCACGCGCCTGAGGCCTTATCGAGCTCCGCGACGATGTTCGCATTGATGGTCGCGCGGGCCTCGAAGGTGCGGTCCAGCTCAATCTTGCCGATCTCGCTGCGCAGTGTGGTCTGGGCGAGCTGGGCAATGGCGAAGCCGTAGTTGGTGATGCCGTAAGAGGCCAGGTGCGGATCGAGGACCTGCAGATAGAGGATGGCGTCGACGCCGACCTGCACGTTGTCGCGCGTGATGCAGACCTGCTCCGGAACGTCGAGCGCCTGTTCCTTCAGCGTGTGCCGGTAAGCCACGCGTTCCACGAAGGGAATCAGGATGTGGAAGCCGGCCTGCAGCGTGCGGCTGTAGCGTCCGAGGTTCTCGATCACGTAAGCGCTCTGCTGGGGAACCACGGTGGCGGTGCGCCAGACAAGAATCACGGCCAGCAGCGCCAGTGCGATGAAAACGTAAGAGGTGTACATGAATCCCTTGAAACTACACGTCAGGTGTGACGTGCAGCGTTAAGTTATGAACGCTAGTAATGCGGGCGCGCGTGCCCGGCGCCATCGGGACCGCGCTGTCGTTGCGCACCGTCCAGAAGCTGCCCCCGTACTCGGTCTGACAGGTGTCACCGGGAGCCAGCGGAACCTGCAGGGTTATGAGCCCACCGGATGGTCCCGTCCTGACCACGGGCAGGTCGCCACGGAACTTGCGGTACACGCGGCTGCGGAAAGTCACCATGGACACGATGGCGAGCACTGCAAAGAGCGCCCACTGCAGCGCGGGGGCCAGCCCGAGACTCGCCGTGAAAAGTCCTGCCACGATGGCCGCGCTGCCGACGAAGACCAGGTAGAACTGCGCGTCCACGAAGGCGAGCTCCGCCCCGAAGAGAATCGCGCCGCCGATAATCCATCCCCACCAGGTCATTGGGCCCGCCCCGTCGCGGTGGCCAGCGGCCACCAAGCTCAGCCGTGAGTATATACGCTCGGATCGGGCGGCCTCATTCGGTTCACCTTAAGTCGGGATTCGCGACCAGCCGCGCGCATTGGACGGCGCAGCTCGCCGCAGCGGCTGTTCGGCGGTATGCCGCGCCGCGGCATCCTGCTTGACTGTACTTGCCTCGGCAAATATTATTCAGGCAAATATCGCCGCGGCAATCATGTCCAAGCGCAAGCCCTACTACACGCTCGCTTCCCTGAAGGCCGACAACAGCGTCGGCTATCTGGTCAAGCGCTGTGGCGTGCTCATGACCCAGGTCGCCGAGGAACGCTTCGCCTCCCTCTCGATCTCCTTCACTCAGTGGCTGGTGCTCACCTGGCTGAACGCCCATGACGGCCATATCTCCGCCACTCACCTCAGCACGCAGATCGGCCACGACATGGGCGCCCTGACCCGCGTGATTGATGAGCTCGAGCGCCGCGGTTACGTGAAGCGTGAGCGCAGCCAGCGCGACCGGCGCGCCGTGGAGATTGCCATCACCGCCGCCGGCCGGCAGCAGGCCCAGAGCGCGCGCCGCGTGCTGCTCGAGTTGCTCAACCAGCTGGTCGCCCCGTTCGCGGAACAGGAGGTTGATACCCTCATCGAACTGCTGCGGCGGCTGATGCTGCATCTGCACGAGGCCGCCGAAGGAGCACGCCCGGCGCCGCGCGCCCGGACCCGGACGCCGCCGCGCAAGGCAAAGACGGGGGCCGCGCGATGAAGCGCGCGCGCGCGGTAGGTTGCGGCACCTGCGCCGCGGTGCTGCTTGCTGGCTGCACCGTCGGGCCGGACTTCGTGCGCCCTGCCGCGCCGCAGGTCGCCTACGAGCATGCGGTACCGCCTGCGAGCTCGGGCCCCACGGTCGAGTACGGGGGCGCGGTGGCGGATGACTGGTACCATCTGTTCCATTCTGAGCCGCTCAATCAGCTGGTACGTGCGGCGCTCGCCGACAATCCGGATCTGGAAGCGGCCCGCCACGGCCTGCTCGCCGCGCAGTACGAACTGAAGGCCGTGGCCGGCACCCAGCTCCCACAGCTCGATGCGACCGGTCAGATCGGCCGGGCGCATATTAACGGCAGCTTTCTCTATGCGCCGGTCAATGCCATCAGCGCCACCGGCAACCGCTGGGAGCTGGGACCCACGCTCGCCTACAACCTGGACCCCTTCGGCGCGACGCGCCGGCAGGTGGAATCGCAGCGCGCGCAGACGGCGGCGGTGCGCGACCAGGTACTCGATACCTACGTGACGCTGGTGGACCAGACCGTCCTCACGGCATTCGACTACGCCGCCACCCAGGCGCAGATCGAGGTGACGCGCTCCCTGATCGGGGAGCTGCAATCCCAGTTTGACCTGACACACGCCCTGGAGAACGCCGGCAAGATCACCCGCAGTGAGACCCTGCTGGCGCAGACGCAGCTCGAGAACGTGCGTGCGACGCTGCCGGCGCTCGAGCAGCAGCGCGATACCTACCGCAATGCGCTGGCGCAGCTGTGTGGCGCGGCCCCGGATGCTTTCGAGATACCACGCCTGGCGCTGCCTGAGTTCCAGCTGCCGGCAAGCGTACCGCTGTCGCTGCCTTCGGAGCTGGTGAGACAGCGACCGGACGTGCTGGCGGCGCAGGACTCGCTGCACCAGGCGAGCGCCGCCATCGGCGTGGCCGAGGCGGCGCGCCTGCCCTCGCTGAGCATCTCCGCCCAGTACGCGCAGCAGACGACCATGCTCAGCGAGTTCCTCACGCGCCCCGGCGCCATCTGGTCCGTCGGGCTGAATGCCAGCGCGCCCCTCTTCCACGGCGGTACCCTGGCCGCGCGGCAGCACGAGGCGGAGGAGCGCTACCGCCAGGCGCTCGCCACCTACCGCAGCACCGTCATCGGCGCCTTCGTCGAAGTGGCCAATGCGCTGCAGGCGCTGCAGCACGACTCCGAAAGCTACGCCGCGCACGGACAGGCGCTGGCGGCGGCGGCCGCCGATCGCGAGCTGGCGGTGGCCCAGTACCGGGCCGGCAAGTACACCGAGCTGCAGGTTCTGACCGCGGAACAGGAGTACCAGCAGGCAGCATTGACCCAGGTGCAGGCCGACGTGCAGCGCTTCACCGACACCGCGGCGCTGTTCCGGGCGCTCGGCGGGGGCTGGTGGAGCGCGCCACGGGATCCGGCAGCGCTCGCTGCTGTCACGGGAGACAAGCATGAGTGAGGCCACCGCACCGGCGCAGGCAGCTGCGCCCCCGCCAACAGCAGCCGCCGCGCCGCGCAGCCGGCGACCGTTGATCGTGGTGGGCATCATCGTGCTCGCCCTCATCGGCTGGGCGCTCTACTACTTGCTGGTGGCCCGCGGGCGCGTGACGACCGAGGACGCCTACGTCAACGGTAACCTCATACGCCTCACGCCGCAGGTCTCCGGGACCGTGGTCGCCATCAACGCCGACGAAACGCAGTTCGTGCACCACGGCCAGGTGCTGGTGCAGCTCGACCGGCGTGACGCCGAGGTGGCGCTGGCGCAGAGCAAGGCGAATCTGGCGCAGACGGTGCGCGACGTCGCGCAGCTGTTCGCCGAGGAGAACCGTGATGCCGCGCTGGTGCGCACACAGCAGATCCAGCTGCAGCAGGCCCACGAGGACGTCGCTCGCGATCGGCCGCTGTTGGCGGTGCACGGTGTCTCGCAGGAAACGCTGCAGCACGAAGAGAACAGCGTGCGCGGCGCCGAGGCTGGCCTACAGCAGGCGCAGGCCACGCTCTCCAGCACGCGTGCCGCGATCGCCGGCACGACGCCGGCCAGCCATCCGCGGGTGCTGCAGGCGGAGGCCGCGCTGCGCAACGCGTGGCTCGCACTCGCGCGCACGCAGGTGCTCGCCCCGGTCTCAGGCTATGTAGTGCGCCGCGCCGTACAGCTCGGCCAGCAGGTCGTCCCGGCCACCGAGATGCTGGCCATCGTGCCGGTCGAGTCGATGTGGGTGGATGCGAACTTCAAGGAGAACCAGCTGAGCGGCCTGCGTATCGGGCAGCCCGCCACCGTGTCGGCAGACATGTACGGTTCCCACGTGCGCTACCACGGCCGCGTGCTCGGCATCACCGCCGGCACGGGCAGTGCGCTCGCGGTGCTGCCGGCGCAGAACGCCTCCGGCAACTGGATCAAGATCGTGCAGCGCCTGCCGGTGCGCATCGGGCTCGATCCGCAGGAACTGGAGCAGCACCCGTTGTTTCTCGGCCTGTCGACCGACATCGACGTCGACGTGACCGACCAAACGGGGGCGGCGCTCTCCCGGCAGCCGGCCTTTGCCGTCGCGCTCAGCACCGACGTCTACGCCGACCAGGAAGCCGGCGCCGATGCGGCGATCAGCGAGATCCTCGCGGCCAACCTTGCGCACACGGCCGCCGCCGGGGCGCACCCGGCGGCGCGCCCCGAGGGGCACGGGCAGCCGTGAGCGACGCGCGCGGCGCCGGCGCCAGCACTCCCTGGCTGATCGCGCCGGTGGTCGCGCTGGCGGCCTTCATGGAGATCATGGATATCTCCATCGCCAACGTCGCCCTGCCCCACATCGCCGGCGCCCTGTCCTCGAGCCAGAACGAGTCGACCTGGGTGCTCACGAGCTACCTTGTGACCAATGCCATCATCATGCCGATCTCGGGGTGGCTCGCGAACACCTTCGGGCGCAAGCGCCTGTTTCTCACCTGCATCGCCGGCTTTACCGTAACCTCGCTCCTGTGCGGCTTCGCGCCCAACCTGCCGAGCCTGATCGTGCTGCGCGCCCTGCAGGGAGCCACCGGCGGTGGCCTGCAGCCGGTCGGCCAGGCGATCCTTGCCGACAGCTTCCCGCGCGAGAAGCGCGGCATGGCGTCCGCCATCTACGGCATCGCGGCGGTGGTGGCCCCGACCATCGGCCCGACGCTCGGCGGGTTCATCACCGACAGCTACAACTGGCGCTGGATCTTCCTGATCAATGTCCCGGTCGGCATGGTGCTGCTGCTCCTCGTCACCTCGCTCATCAAGGACCCGGGACCGGACCGCAGCAAGGCGGCACCGCTGTCGGTTGACTGGCTCGGGTTCGGCTTCGTGGCACTGAGCCTTGGGTGCCTGCAGGTCGTGCTCGACCGCGGCCAGGACGCCGACTGGTTCGGCTCGCCCCTGATCTTGGCACTGGCAATCACCTCCGGCGTCGCGTTCGTGCTCCTGATCTGGCGCGAGCTGCACCACGAGCACCCCATGGTGGACCTGCGCCTCATGCGCAACCCCGACTTCGCCGTGACCTTCTGCCTGATGCTGATGCTCGGGTTCATGCTGCTCGGCAGCACGTTCCTCATACCCGCCTACACGCAGTCGCTGATGGGCTACCGTGCGGTGGACGCGGGCCTGGTGCTCACCCCGGGAGGGTTCGCCACCATCGCGCTGCTGCCACTGGTCGGACGCTCGGTCAACAAGGTCGATCTGCGCTTGCTGACGGCCGTGGGCCTGATCATCGGGGGCGTGAGCCTGCTGCTGATGACCAACGTGTACCTCGGCGTTTCCTTCCGCACCCTGATGTGGCTGCGGATACTGCAGTCGATGGCGTTGCCGTTCCTGTTCGTGCCGATCAATGCGCTGGCGTTCCGGGACATCCCGCCGGAGAAGACCAACAATGCCTCGGCGCTCATCAACCTCGCCCGCAACTTCGGCGGCAGCATCGGCATCGCATTCGCATCGACGGTACTCACCAGGCGCGCCCAGTTCCACCAGAGCCGTCTGGTCGAACAGTTGCAGCCGCTCAACTCCTCCTACCCGGACTACACCCACCAGCTTGGCAGCGCGCTCGGAGTTCCTGCCGACACCCCGACGGTGCTGGCGAGCGTTTACCAGCAGGCCGTCGAGCAGGCGACGCTCCTTTCCTACCTGGATGGCTTCAAGCTCCTCGGCCTGATTTTCCTCGCGCTGCTGCCGCTGTTGCTGCTGGTCAGGCCCGGCAAGGGTGGCACGGGCCCGCTGGCGGCGCACTAAAGCGCGCGGGCGGCGCGTCAGAACGGGTAGTTGATTCCCGTGAAGAAGGCAGCGCCTTCGCTGCCATAGCCGATATCGACGTAGCCGACCACGAACGGGCGCGCGATGCCGCGGAAGCCCATGCCGCCGATCGCGTGCACATGCGACAGCGGGAAGGTGCTCGAGTCGGCGAACACCCGACCGGCATCTACGAACGGGCTCATCTCGATGTCCACCTTGGTGGTGCCCGCATCGAAGGAGAACACCCGGTGGCGCAGCTCGAGCGTGGTCGAGTACGAATCCTTGTCGGTGTAGCGCCCGGCGCCGTAACCGCGTAGCGGCTGCTCACCGCCGACGTCGGCGCGATCCCCGCCAAGGGTGCTCAGCGCCCAGAACGGCGCATTGTTGTCAGTGAGCAGGTAGCGCAGCGCAACATGCGCGGCGAGCACGGTGTCGTGGAAAGCCGGCCAGAAGCAGCGTCCGTCGAAGCCGGCCTCCTTGTAGAGGGAGTCGTTGTAGGCCGAGCTGCTGGCGGCGCCGGTATAGAAGATCCATTGCATGCCGCGCCGCGGGAGCGTGAGGTCATCGCGCGTGTCGTAGATGAGCGAAATGCGATGCAGGAACTCCTTGCCCGTGCCGAGCACTTCGCTGCCGAAGCGCTGATCGATCGAGTCGATGCCCGGCAGCGTCCCCGGAAGCACTTCCACCTCACGGGCGCGCACGGTGTAAGCGAGCTGCCAGACATGCGAAATGTTCAGTCCCATCTGCAGCTGCGCAATCTCCTGCTGCGCGGTGTAGTTAGTCTCCGCCGACTGCTGCGTGTGGTTGCCGATGCCGTAGAAACGCGGCGTGCCATCGCGGTCGCTGATGAGGCTCGCGGTGAATGACCAGCGATCGCGCCGCGCGCGGCCGCGCTGGTACTCAAGATCAATGCCGCGCTCGACGCGCTCCTTGATGCCCGCCACCGCCGACCACTGCTCATCGTCGGACGGGTAGGAATAGACGCGCGCGTGCACGCCCCAGCCGAAATAGGTGTTGTGCACGAGGTCGGGCGCGGTGATGCGATCGATCTCGTGCTGATCATCGGCGTGCAGCCACACCGGCAGCACGCCGACGGTGGTACCGCCGTTGGGGTCGGTGCCGATGCTCGGCACGGGTATAAAGGGCGCCGTGGCTGGGTTCAGCCAGCGCGCCAGGCCCTGCGGGGGCGGTGCGGGCGAAGGCGCCGGCGGCAGCGGGGAATCCGGGGGCACCGGGGAGGGTTGCTGCGGCAGGTCCGCGGGTGGCAGCTGTGCAAACGTCACGCCGCAGGGCAGGAGCGCCAGCATCACGCAGGCTAAGGTGCGCTCGACACGCGCCGCGTACGCGCAGAACCGGCCGCGGCGACGGGCCGATGGCGGTGGCACGGCGGCCGCTGCTGGCCGGTCACGCCCCACTTGCGGCCGCGTCAGTCACGTGCCGCACCAGGCGTTCCCGCACGGCCACCGGCGTTTGCGTCGGACGCGGCAGGCCCGCCGGCGCACCCGCACGCGTGGCGAGGCACGCGAAGCGCACGCCGTCGACAGCCGGGGCCTGCAGCCACGCGCCGATGCGCCCGAGGTCCGTGGTCTGCAGCGCGGAAGCGTAGCCACAAGCGGCCGCGATCGCGGCAAACGACACGTGCGGGGCGACGCTCGCCTGGCCGCCGGTAGAGTCGTGCACGCCGTTGTCGAGCAGCAGGTGCCAGAGGTTTGCGGGTCCATAGGCCCCGAGGGTTGCGAAGTTGCCCATGCGCATGAGCGCTGCCCCGTCCCCGTCGATGGCCAAAACCCGCAGGTCGGGGCGCGCCAGCGCCAGGCCCAGTGCCAGGGACGTCACGCAGCCCATGGAACCGACCATGTAGAAATGATTGGGGCGGTCATCGAGCGCATACAGCTCGCGGCCACAGAAGCCGGTCGAGGCGAGTACCACGGTGTTGCCCGTTGCCGTGCGCCGCAGCACCTCCTGCAGCGCCTGCTGGCGCGTCGGACGCGCAGCCCCGGCGGCAAGGGCGCCGACTTCGGGCGTACAGCGCGGCAGCGCTGCCGCGCCTGCCGGCGCCTGCACCAGAGGAAAGTCAGCAACGGCGCCCTTTTGCATGAGGAGTGCGTACGGACGCCCGCTCTCATCCATGTGCCGCACGGCGCGCTCGAGGGCGGGCGCGACGGCAGAGCGCTCGCTGGGGAACAGCTCCCAGGGAATCTCCATGAGTTCCACAAGCTGTGGCGTGACGGGGCCCATGAGAGCGTGCTGCGGCTCATCCGTGGTGCCGGGCTGTCCGCGCCAGGTGACGATGAGCAGCTGCGGCAGCCTGAAGGTCCAGGTGAGGGAGGTCAGCGGGCTGACCGCGTTGCCGAGGCCGGAGTTCTGCATCATGGCGACGCCGCGCTGCCTACCCCCCAGCGTCGCGCCTGCGATCAGCGCCACCGCGTCACCCTCGTTCGCCATCGACAGGTAGCGCAGTGATTTGTCCTGCAGCACGTAGTTGATGAAGGGCGTCAGGTAGGAGCACGGCACGCCCGCGTACCAGTGAAAGCCGCGCTCACGGGCGGCCTCGACGAAGTCGCGGGCCTCAATCATCGTCGCGGCCGTATCCGGCGCCTGCCGCCCCGTCGGCCGCGTGGCCATGCGCGAAGTCCACCGCATCGCGGAACTCTGCAAGGTCGTTGACGCCACGCCAGTGGCCGTGCACGTACAGCACCTCGATCGCCGCGCCGTCCGCGAGCAACGCGTTGATGAGCGCCGGCACGTCCAGCGCATCGAAATCCGCGCGCACGCGCAGCACGTCCATCACGCGCCGCAGCCGCTCAAGACCCGCGCGCCGCACGTACAACATCCCGATCCAGCGACCCTGCGGCGGCGGCCCGCCGGCGGCGAGCGGCTGATCGCTGATGCGCTCGAGCAGCACCGGGGTACCAAAGAGGTCGCGGTCGTCCGCACGCGAGCAGTAGGCAAAGTCGCGCACGCTGCTGTTGATGAGGGTGGTCTGCGAAGAATCCACCGCCACGGCAAATTCCGCCCGGCCATCGACCAGCTCACGCACCAGGTAGCTGCGGAACAGCAGGTCGCCGTAGCAGATGAGGGTGTCGGCCCTGAGCGCGGGCACGGCGCAGTCAAGACTCACCAGCTCGCCACTGACCGCGTGACGCTCGTTGACGAGCAGGTTGATGCCGGAGGGTTCGATGGCGTCCGCCCGGTACCCGCCGACCACGGTTACCTCGTTGATGCCGGCCTTCTTGAACGCATCGAGCAGCCAGCGCAGTAGCGGCCGTCCGCCGATTTCCAGCATGAGGCGCGGACGCTCGGCCGTGACCGACTCCAGGCCCTTGCCCTGACCTGCGGCCAGCACCACCGCGGCGCGCGAGGCGGTGGCGGCGGACAGGTAGAGCTCCTCCGCGGCCGAGTACTCCTCCGCATCCTGCAGCCGGAAAATCTCGCTCACCGGCGCGATGCGATCCTCCACGTGCACCAGGGTTTGGCTTGCGTGTACTTCGGCGGCGAGCGCCTGCATGGCGCAGATCGCGGCGCGCACCATATGGTTGGCCCAGATCACAACGCTGACGCCAGCCTCGCGGAACACGGCCGTCGGGGTGCCGTAGTAGCGGGTTGGCACGATGACCAGCGGCCCGCGGCGCGCCCACTCGCGCGCGAAGGTCACGATCTCGTCTGCCTTGGAGAGCTTGCTGTGGATCAGAATCGCGTCAGCCCCGGCGCGCCGGTAGGCTTCCGCGCGCCGCAGCGCCTCCTCCATCCCCCAGCCGGCGATGAGCGCCTCGACACGTGCGACGATGCAGAAGTTAGGATCGCGCTGGGTATCCTTGCCGGCGGCGATCTTGCCGACGAACTCGTCGATGTCCGCCAGTGGCTGGCGCTCGCCGTTCAGAAAGCTGTTGGTCTTGGGAAACTGCTTGTCCTCGATGCACACGCCGGCGACGCCGCGCTGCTCGAGCTTGCGCACCAGGCGCCGCAGGTTGTTGAAGTTACCGTAGCCGGTGTCGCCATCCAGGAGGATCGGCAGATCGCTGGCGTCCACCATGAACTCCAGCATGTCGACGATCTGGGTCCAGCTCGCCTCGTTGTTGTCGCGTACGCCGAACTGCGCCGACATCGCCAGTCCCGAGGCCCAGATGCCTTTGAATCCCGCCTCGCGCACGAGGCGCGCCGACAGACCGTTGTGCGCCTCCATCAGGAATTCCAGGCGCGGGCTGGTGAGCATTTCGCGCAGCCGGGCGCTGCGCGTCGCTGCGGGGCTCGCCGTCGGCGCTTCGGTCTCGGGAGTATGGATGTTGTCGGTGGAGTCGTTCATAGCGGCAGACAGCGTCACAGTTGCGGCAGGATCTCGCGCGCCGCCCGCTCGACGTCGGCCGGGAAGTCGATCTCGATCCAGGGCTGGCCGGTGACGTCGGCCACCCCGAACCCGTAGCCTGATTCGCGCAGCAGGTCGCGCACCGCCTCCTCGTGCGGCATGGCGCCACGTCCGCTGCCGGCGTAGTCAGCGACGATGGCCGCCAGACGCCGCGCCGCGCGCGCATCGAAGCGGAAGAAGCCCACAGACTCCCCGATGGCGTCGTACTCAAGCGCCGCGGGTAGCTGCTTGCGCAGCTCGATCGGGACGCCCGCCCGTACACACACCTTCACCGGCTCATCACCGGCCTCAAAGTCGCGGTCGATCAGCAGCCGGTTGGCGGCGCCCGCTTTGGCGACCAGCGCGGCCATGATGCGCTCGTGATATAGGACATCCGCATCCATCACGAGGACGTCACCGCCGCCGGTCAGCGCGGCAGTGGCGGTGTGCAGCGTGAGGACACTGCCAAGCTCGAACTGGGGATTGAGCACGATCTGCGGGCGCGGCAGGCCGGTAAGACCCGCAAGGTACGACTGCACCACCTCGTGCAGGAACCCGAGGGCGAGGACGATCTCGGTGATGCCGGCGGCCTGCAACAGCTGCAGGTGACGCTCAAGCAGCGTGCGGCCGCCGAACTCCAGCAGGCACTTGGGCTGCTCCTGAGCGGTGGGCTGTTTGAGGCGTAAGCCGCGTCCGGCGGCGAGAATGATGGCTCGCACGTGTTTCCTGGGCAAAGTAAGGAGGTGCGCATAGTACAAAATTGCGGCATACGCCGCGTCCTTCCTGCGAAGCCCCCGTGCGCAGCGCGCTCCCCGGCGCCCCCTTTGAGCCTACGGAGTGGGGGACGCTGCCGGCAGGCGGCGCCGGAAGGCGCGCTCGGAGAAGTACAGGTAGATCAGGCCCGGAATGCCCAGCAGCAGCTCGCGGGCGCGCTTGGCAAGCGACAGCGCCAGCGCTACGTCCGGCCGCAGCCCCACAAGCGGCGCGAGCAGCAGATAGCCGCCCTCCTGCACGCCGAGTGCCCCCGGAATGGCGAAGGCCGCGCCGCGGATCGCCTGCCCGAGGCTCTCGAGCATTAGCGCATCGCTCCAGCTGACCGCGGAACCGAGCAACCGCAGGATGAGCCAGACCTCCGCCGTGCCCACCACCCAGCCGAGGAGACTGAGCGCAAAGCTCTGCCAGAGCGCAGCGCGGAGCGCGTAGGTGGCGGCGAGCGCCGCGTCAATATCCTGCGCGTGCTTCACCAGGTGCGACCAGTCGCGTGCGCCCGCGAAGCGCTGCCCGAGCCGCATCACGCCGGCGAACAGACCGCGGCGCTGCAGGGCATAGAACGCCACCATCGGTACGATGAGGCAGGCGCACGCGATGAGGACGGCCGACCAGGAGGCACTCGCGGAAATCCCCGCCAGGTGTGTCGCCATGAGCGCCACGCCCATGAGTGCGAACACCACCTGGGCAAAGCTCTGCAGCGTGGTGCTGACGGTGATGGCCGCCACCGCCGCGGGCGCGGCCTCGCCGCGCTGCGTCAGCTGCCGCATCATCAGCAGCGGGCCGCCGATCTGGCCGGCGGGCATCAGGCTGTTGGCTGACTCCCCGATCCAGCGCACCCGGATCGCATCAAGCATCGCCCCGGGGCGCGCCCCGCTCTGCAGCACGCGGATCGCCCCGGCATCGAGGATCAGCGGCACGAGGTGGAACAGGGTGACGCCGAGCAGCCCATAGCCTGCCAGCGCCAGAATGCCGAAGATCACCCTCAGATCGTGCGAGGAGAGCACGAGCACGAACAGAAGAGCTCCGGCCACCAGGAGCCAGGGCGCCGCCCGCGTCATTGCTTCAGTCCGCGCCGCGCGGCTGGCCCTGCCGCCGCGTGCGCCGGCTGCCGAACACCTGGCGGAATCCGAAGTACGCGATCGAGTCCTTCATGTTGGAGACGAAGCGGCCCCAGCGGTGCATGCGCGCATCGGTGAGGTATTCGAACGTGAGCGAGACGCGCCGCTCGCCTGCCGCCAGCGGCGAGATGCGGTGCCGCAGGGCGTCGCCGTCGAAGAACACCAGTCCACCCGGGGCGATCTGCAGCGAGCCCGGCTGCGGCGCGCGCTCGCGCGCGCGCGTATGCAGCTGGTAGTCCAGGCGGCAGCTCGACTCGTCGATCACCCCGATCAGCACCGTGTAACGCCGGCCCGCGTAGTAGGACGTGTCGTAGTGCCAGCCGATGTGATCGCCGGGCTGCGTATAGAAGTACAGGGCATAGGCGTGCGGATCATCGGCCGGTGACACCTGCAGCGGCTCCCCGGCCACCGCGCTCAGCCACGCGAGCAGCGCCGGCGAGCGATAGAGCGCCGCGATCCCCGGGGCGCGCTCATCGATCGCATGACGGCTGACACTGCCGCCCTGCTTGTGGCCGGGGAGGTAGTTGCGGTTGATGGCGGGCGCCACGTTGGCGACCGCGGCGATGAGCTCGCCGGTGAGGGCCTCGGGCAGGAATTGAGGCAGGTAGAGGAAGGCGCCCTGCTCGCGGAATTCGCGCCGCAGTCCGGCTAGGTTGAGGCCCTGCAGGCGCGCGCCGAGCGCCGCGGTCATCGCGGCTGCGAACGCATGACGCGCCGGAAATCGAACACCACCCACACCGCAAACAGCGGCGCGCCGATGGCAGCGGCGACGAGGAACGGCACGGCCGCGTTGCACAGGGTGACGATGGGCATGAGATAAAGGACATCCTCGGTCTGGAACCCGCCGAGGGAGGCTTGCCGGCTGCCATCCTTCCCGGCCACACCCTCGATACGCATGCGCAGGTAGAAAATGAGCGCCACCGCAAGCCCGGCGAGGAGTCCCAGGGCCAGCGGCGACATCGGCAGCAGGGCGTGTGACCGCGTGGCGACTCCGGCACCGATGCCGGTAAACAGCAGAATCGTCACCAGGGCATCGCTGCCCAGGTCGTACCAGTGGCCCAGGCGGCTCGTCTTACCGCTCAAGCGCGCCAGCTCCCCGTCGGTGTGATCGAGGAAATTGGAGATCACGAGCAACAGGGCCCCAAGATTCATCCAGGCGTAGCCGCCGTGCATGAAGGCGCCGGCCGCGGCCACTCCCACGCCCAGGCGCACGGTGGTCAGGTGATTGGGCGTGACCGGGCCGTGGCGCAGCGGCCACACCAGATGGCGCGCCAGACGGGCATCCCAGGGGAGCTCGGCGTCGGGCACGGAAAGCGAAGACGAATCGGACGTAACAGAGTTCATAGGACCGGCGCCAGCGTTTGCAGCCATTTTACCCGTGTCCTTGCCACGTCATCAAAATGAAATACCCTGTGCGCACCCGACGGCGCACGCCGACGTGAGGAGTACGCCTTCTGGCAGAGGAGCACATCGCTCGCAAGGAGCACCTGGGTGGCCTGGCGACCCCGGTCGCGGCGCGTGCGCGCGACCCATTCATGCGGCTCGGGAGCGCGGTCGTGCGCCATCCCTGGTGGGTTCTCGGCGCCTGGGTCGTGGCCATCGCCCTGGGGGCGTGGGGCGCGCACCGCCTGGGGCAGGTGACACTGGGTGTTGAGGGTGGCGTGCCTGGCAGCCCCTCGCGCCTCGCGAATGACGCATTGCGCACCGAGTTCAGCAACCCCTTCATCGATCCGCTCGTCGTTGCCGTCAGCGCGCCGCACCTGAAAGTGGACCAGGCGCCCTACTACCCGTGGCTGCAGCAGGCCACCCACACCCTGGCGTCGCTTGCGGGCGTGCGCAAGGTCGCAAGCTACGCGGACGAACGCGAGCCGCGGCTGCGCTCAGCTGACGGGCACGTGACGATGCTCCTCGTGGGGCTGCGCGCCGCGGACATCACCGGCCGCCAGCGCGGAGTGGTCGCGGTGCGCGCAGCGCTCGCGCCGCTCGCGGCGCAACTCGCACGCGCCGACAGCCAGGCGCGCGTCGCCGTGACCGGCGGGGCCGCGGCGGACCTCGACATCAACACCTGGAGCGCCGAGGGCGGCGACCACGCCGAGAAGCGCGCGCTGCCCCTGACGCTTGCGATCCTGCTCATCGCCTTCGGCACCGTGATCGCGGCCAGCCTGCCGTTTCTCACCGGACTGTCGACCACGACGGTATCGCTCGGCCTTGCCTTCGTGCTCGCGCGGCTCATGCCGGTTTCCAATCTCCTCGGTAACGTCGTCACCATGATCGGGCTCGCGATCGGCATCGACTACTCGCTGCTGATGGTGACCCACTACCGCGAGCACGCCGAAGGACAGGAACTCGCCGCGCACGTGGCCGGCACGGTGGCCCTCGCCGGCCGCACCATCTCGTGGTCGGGGCTCACGGTCATCGTCGGTTTGCTCGGACTGCTCTTCAGCCCGCTGCTCGAGACGCGCAGCGTCGGCATCGGCGGTGCAATCGTCGTGTGCGTGTCGGTGCTGGCGGCCCTCACGCTCCTGCCGGCGGCCCTGTTCCTGCTCGGACCGCGCATCGACTGGCTGCCGGTGCTCAGACGCCGCCCGGGGCGGCCGGGACTGCTCGCCTTCTGGCGCGGCCTCGGCGGCTGGATCGTGCGCCATCCCTGGCTGACGCTGCTGCTCGCCGGCGGCTGCGTGCTGGGCCTGGCAGCGCCTGCGCTGCGGGCCAACACCGGCTTCTCCAACGAGCGCTGGTTCCTGCCCCAGGGCATGGAGTCGCGCCAGGGGTCGGACCTGCTGACGGCCGTGCGCAGCGAGAATGCCTCGCTCGACATCTACGTCATCCTCAGGGCCACCGATGGCCGGCCGATCCTGGATCCGGTGCACGTGCCGGCGCTCTTCGCCTACACCGAGCGCCTGGAAGCGGATCACCGTATCGCGAGCGTCGCCTCTGCCTTCAGCCTGGAGAAGGGGGTGTCGCTCGATGAGTACCAGGCGCTCTACGCCGATCCGCAGCAGGCGCTCGCTGACTACCCGCAGATCGGCGAACTCTATGTGAGCTCGGACCGCAGTGCCGCACTCTTCGAGGTCACTCCCGCCGACCGCCTGGACGTCACGCAGATCGGCGTACTCACCCGCGAGCTGGCGTGCACCGGCCCCGCCGGGCCCTTCAGCGTCATGGTCGGTGGCACACCTGCGGAGCACAACGACTTCAACGACTACATGCACCGCAGCCTGCCGCGCATTTTCGGCTTCGTGGTGCTGGCAACCCTGGTGCTGCTGTTCATCGCCTTCCGCTCCTTGCTGCTGCCGCTGAAGGCGGTGCTCATGAACCTCCTGGCCGTGAGCGCCGGCATCGGTGCGGTGGTGGCCGTGTTCCAGCTCGGCTGGCTGAACGGCCTCGTGGGCCTTGAGCATCCGATCACCGCCATCCCGCTCGAGATCCCGCTCTTGATCTTCTGCCTGAGCTTCGGCCTGTCGATGGACTACGAGCTCTTTCTGCTGTTTCGCATCCAGCAGGAGTACCGGCGTGACCTCAACAACAACCGCGCCACGGTCGAGGGACTGGCGGCGGTAGCGCCGGTCATAACCGGTGCCGGGCTCATCATGGTGGTGGTTTTCGGCGCCTTCGTCGGCGCGCAGCTGCCGGTGCTGAAGATGACCGGCCTCGGCCTGTGCGTCGCGGTGCTGGTCGATGCGACCCTGATTCGGGCCCTGATCGTGCCGGCCGTCATGGCGATCGCGGGGCGCTGGAACTGGTACCCGGGGCGGGCTAGCGCGGGCTGAGGAGCCCCTGCTCGCGCAGCCACGCGAGCGCGTCCGCAAAGGCGGCACTCGCCGGTCGCCAGCGGTACCCGAGTTCGCGGGCCGCCTTGTCGCTGGAAAAGAACATGCGCTTGTGGGCCAGGCGCACGCCCTCCACGGTGATGCGGGTGCTGCCGCCGGTGAGGCGCGCTACACCCTCGGCGATCATCGCCACGGGCAAGAGCGCCCGCGCCGGCAGCCGCACGCGCGGTGGCCGGCGTCCGACCTGGCGCGCGATGTCCTCGAGGATCGCGCGCAGCGTCATGTCCTCACCGCCGAGAATGTAGGACTCCCCGACGCGGCCGCGTTGCAGCGCGAGCAGGTGCCCGGCGGCGACATCATCGACGTGCACGATGTTGAGGCCGGTATCCACGTAGGCGGGCATGCGCCCGCAGGCCGCATCGCGCACCATGAGTCCGGTCGGCGTCGGCTTGACGTCCCCGGGCCCGACCGGGGTGGAGGGATTGACGATGACGACTGGCAGGCCGGCATGCGCGGCGCTGCGCACCAGCTCCTCGGCGAGGAACTTGGAGCGCTTGTAGTGACCGACCATGTCGGTGAGCATCACCGGGGTGGCTTCGTTCCCCGGCGTGCCATCGGCCGGGATGCCGATGGTAGCGACGCTGCTGGTGTAGACCATGCGGCCCACGCCCGCAGCGCGCGCCGCGTTCAGCATGTTGCGCGTGCCCTCGACGTTCGCCTGGTAGAGCTCCTGCGGGCGCCGGGCGCCGAGCCGGTAATCGGCGGCGACGTGAAAGACGGCCTCGCAGTCGCGCGCTGCGCGTTCGAGGGAAGCAGCGTCGGTCAGGTCGCCCGCGACGCTCTCCAGCGCCAGGCCCCGCAGATTGCGCCGGTCGGAGCTCGCTCGTACCAGCGCGCGCACCTCGTGGCCGTCGGCGAGCAGTGCCCGGGCCACCGCCGCCCCGACGAAACCGGTCGCGCCGGTGACCAGCGCCCTCATCCGGCCACCGTGTGCGGCGCCGGGAGCCGGCGCCGGAGGGCGCCGCTTGCGGCAACCGCTGCGAGCGTCGCGTTGGCGGCCGAGTAGGCGCGTGCCAGGCGCAGCAGCGCGGCGAGTTCGCCCGGGTGGCGCAGGAGATGTGAGGCCACCTTCCAGGCTGCGACCTGGCCATCGGCACCGGTGGCCGCCGCGATCGCATCCGGCAGCTCGGCCTGTGCGTCATCGATGATCACGCGCACCGCCACGAAGGGCAGCGCATGGCGCTGGGCGAGCTGTGCCACCGCGGAACTCTCCATGTCGACCGCGCGCGCACCCGTCGCCTGCCGCACGGCCGCTTTGGCGGCGGCGGTGCTGAGGGGCGCGCGCACCGTGGCGAGGAGGCCTTCCGTCACCGCACCGCTGAGGACGCGGCGCAGTTCGTCGTGCCAGAGTGGATCGCAGGCCAGACGCACGCCCTCCGGGGAAGCAAGCTCGGCGGGCAGGAACAGGCAGCCCGCCGGCAGCTGCGGATCAACACCGCCTGCCATGCCGAAGCTCATGAGCGCACCGGCGCCTGCGCCGATGAGTGCTGCGGTGCCGGCCGCGGCGGCCTCAGGTCCCATGCCTGTAACGGCGATGAGCGTGCCATCCGGGAGTGTACCCAGCCCGGCGTGATTTGAGACCGACCGACCCAGGTGGCGCGCTTCGCTGCGCAGGGCGCAGACCACGCCCAGGACCGCCTCCGTCAATGAGTGTCCCCGGCGCGCATGAGGTTGCGGTAGGCCGCCAGCGCCCACAGCGGGAAGTAGGCGCTGTAGCCGTGGTACTTGAGGTAGAACACCCGCGGGAACCCGGGTGCGGTGAAGCCGGCATCGCTCCACAGCCCGCGCGCGTTCTGGGAGCGCTGCAGGTACTCGATGCCGCGGCGCACGCTGTCGGAGCGCACCTGACCCGCCGCCATCAGCCCCAGGAGCGCCCAGGCGCTCTGGAAGGAGGTGCTGGGGACGGGGCGCCGCAGCGCCGGAGTCTGGGCATAACTGTCGTTGCTCTCGCCCCAGCCGCCGTCGCTGTTCTGCCAGTCGCCCAGCCAGCGCACCGCGCGCGCCACCGCCTCGTCCTCGGGCCGCACGCGCACCTGCGCCAGTGCCATGAGCACCGACCAGGTGCCGTAGATGTAGTTGCTTCCCCAGCGGCCGAACCAGGAGCCCTCAGGTTCCTGCTCGCGGCGCAGGTAGGCAAGGGCACGCTCCAGGGCAGGCTTGTCCTGCGGGCGGTCGCACACGGCGAGCGCCGTCACGACGCGCGCGGTGACATCGCTGGTGGGCGGATCAAGCAGCGCCCCGTGATCGGCGAACGGGATGTGGTTTAGGTTGTAGTGGGTATTGTCCACATCGAAGGCCGCGAAGCCACCGTTGCTGCTCTGCATGCCCACGAGCCAGTCGAGTGCGCGCCCGATGGAGTGCGCGTAGGCCGGGTAATCCCGCGCCCGCCGCATCGCCCACGCGATCACGGCCGTGTCATCGAGGTCAGGATAGAAATCGTTCTTGTACTGAAACGCCCAGCCACCGCCGGGGAGGTCCGGGCGCTTGCGCTGCCAGTCCCCCGGCTGGGTGAGCAGCTGCTCACCCTTCAGCCACTGCAGCGCGCGCTCGGCCGCACCAATGGAGTCGTTGCCACCCTCCTCCTGCATCGCCAGTGCTGCGAGCGCGGAGTCCCACACCGGGGACAGGCATGGCTGGCAGTAGGCGCTGTCCTCGTTCACCACGAGGAGCTTGTCGATCGCACCGCGGGCGATCATGCGGTGCCGGTTGTCCTTTGGATAACCGAGCACCACGAATGCCTCGAGCGCGTTCACCATTGCCGGGAAGATCGCGCCGAGCCCGTCCTCGCCGTTCAGGCGCTCGATTGTCCAGGCCTCCGCGCGCGCGGTGGCGCGCCGGCGCATGGCCGCCGGGATGAAGGGGTCGATGCGGCGCGCGCAGCGGTCGAGCAGCAGGAAGGCGCGCGCCAGCCGCCCGCGCCTTCCGGCGGGCACCGGAAAGTAGTGCTGTTCCTCCTCGGGCGGCGTCACGAACAGCTCCGCCACCCCGATGCCGCCGGGGTTCGCGGCGCGCGGCCGGCGCGTGCACAGGATGAACAGCGGCACCATCACCGTGCGCGACCAGTAGGAGACCTTATCGATGTGGAACGGGAACCAGCGCGGCAGGAGCATGATCTCGACCGGGATGTAGGGCACCGCGCGCCACGGCACCTGCTCGAAGAGCGCGAGCGCAATGCGCGTGAACACGTTGGCGCGCGCCGCGCCGCCGCGGGCGAGGATGGCCTGGCGCGCCCGCACCATGTGCGGCGCATGGATGTCATCACCGGCGAGCTTCAGGGCGTAGTAGGCCTTCACCGTGCCGCTGATGTCGAGATCCCCGCCCTGATACAGCGGCCAGCCGCCGTGCGCGGCCTGACGCGCCCGCAGGTAGGTGGCGATCTTCTTCTCCAGCAGCGGCTCGGACTCGCCGAGGAAGCGCAGCATCAGGATGTATTCAGCCGGGATGGTGCAATCGGCCTCCAGCTCGAACACCCAGTAGCCCTGCCTGCCCTGCAGGGCGGCAAGCGCAGCGCGGGCGGCGGCGATGGCGCGATCGAGCGCCGAGCCCTGTACCAGGCGTGCGGTCGAGCGGGCCGGCGTCGAGGCCAGGGCCTCGGCGGCCTCAGCAGCAGAAAGGGGCGAGGTGCGATTCAACGGCCAGAACTCCCCTCGCGGCGCAGGTCATGCGCGAGATGCGAAACATTGTGAGAAAAATCCGGCTCGGCGCGCAGCGCCGTACCGGGCAGACGGCCGGGCACGTAGGGAGCGCCGAGCTGCGCCCGCGGCAGGCCGGTGGCGGCCACATCGAACAGGCGCCGCAGCAGCCAGTCCTGGCGCACGCTGGCGTTGCTGAGCATGGTGGTGATGCCCACCGCGGCATGCGAGATCTTCACCTGCGCGCCGCTCCTGAAGCCAGGCGTGTGCTCGATGCGGCGCAGCGTGAGCACCGCCAGCCCGATCGCCCACAGGCAGAAGCGGCGGATGCCGACCTCGGAGCGGGGAATGAGAAGCGTGAACGAGAGGGCATTGCGCAGGTGGGCATGCGCCACGCCGATCAGCTCGCTCATGCCGGCGGCAAAGCCCGGCGGCTGCTGCTCGACCTGCAGCGTTGCCAGTTCCACGCCGTGGCGGCTGAAAACCTCGCGCGGCAGCCAGCAGGCACCGCGCTCGCGATCCTCCCAGACATCCTTCAGGATGTTGGTCATCTGCAGGCCCTGCGCAAAGGAGACTCCGAGGCGCTCCATGCCGGCGCGCTGCGGCTCGATCGCCGGCGAGTAGGCGCAGAAGAGCTGGGTCAGCATCTCCCCGACGACGCCGGCCACGTAGTAGCAGTAGTCATCCAGATCACTCATGCGCGCGAGCCCGTTGAGGCTCGCGATGCACTGGAACTGGTGCATGCCATCGCACATGACCTGCGCACAGCGCTCGATGGCCAGCCGCTGCGGGGTCTCGAGGGAGGCGGTGAGGCGCACGATCCGGCCCATGTTCAGGACCAGATCCCGCTCGGCCGCCAGCGTGTTCTCCGAGAGCCGCGGCAGCAGATCCCGTACCAGCTGCGAGGCCTCCTCGCCACCGGTCAGCACCGCCACAAAACGGTGCAGGAGCCCGAGCCGGGCCGCAGCCGAGGAGGTCGTCTGGTCCTCGATAGTGTCGGCAATCCGACACACCAGGTAGGCATTGGTCACCCCGATGCGCAGCGCCGGGGGCAGCTCAGGGATCGTCAGCGCAAACGTGCGTGAGACGTGCGGAAGAATCTGATCCTGATAGGCCTCGTCCGATGCGGTGGAATCCATAGGAACAGTGTCTCGCATGAGGTAGCGGGTCGCAATTGGGAGGCCCCGGCCGGGGCCTTGGGGGGGACGTTGCGGGTATACTACCCAGAATGCGCTGCTCACCGAATGAGCCTTCGCTCCTGGGGAGACTCGGCTCCCCCGCCGACCTGCGGCGGCTGCCGCGGGAGAGGCTGCCCCAGCTTGCCGCCGCACTTCGCCACCACCTGAACGACTGCGGCGCCAACCCTGCAGAGGCGACCGCCCCCCTCGCGACCGTGGAGCTGGCGATCGCCCTGCACTACTGCTTCCGCACACCCCAGGACCGGCTCATCTGGGACGGCGGCCAGGACACCCAGGCCCACCAATTGCTCACCGGCGGCCGCGCGCGGGTGCACGCGGTACGGGCCCGCTCCAGGAGCGCAGCGCCGCTGCTGCGGGGGGACAATAAGTACGATCACTTCGGCGTCGGCCATGCGGGCACCGCCATCAGCGCCGCTCTCGGGATGGCGAACGCCGCAGCCCTGCGCGGCGAGAGCCGGCGCGTGGTCGCGGTGATCGGCGACCGCGCGCTCGCCGCGGGCATGGCCTTCGAGGCCCTGAACCACGCCGGCTCCCAGGATGCGGACCTCCTCGTCATCCTCAACGACAGCGGTGAATCCGGCGGCGGCGGTACGGATGCGCTATCCGAGCACTGCGCGCGTGCCTTTTCCGGTTCGCTCTACGGGCAACTGCGCGCCGGCGGTAAGCGCATGCTCAGGCAGCTGCCGACGATGCGCGAACTGGCGCGCCGCTCGGAAAAGCACCTGAAGGGCATGCTGTTGCCCGGCACGCTGTTCGAGGAAATCGGCTTCATCTACACCGGTCCCCTCGACGGGCACGACCTGAAGGCGCTGGTGCGCGCGCTGCAGAGCCTGCAAAAGCAGCGCGGGCGGCAGTTCCTGCACATCCTCACCAACGGCCGCGCCACACGCACGCGCGCCCCGGCGCTGGTGCGCAGCCAGCGCAGTTCCCGCGCCTCCGTCACGCCCCGACCGGCGCCAATGGCGCGCGGCGCGGGCCCGGAAGTGCTCGGGCGCTGGCTGTGTGACATGGCCGAGCGCGACCCGCGCCTCGTGTGCGTGAACGCGGCGTCCGCAGCCGGGATGAGTGAATTCGCGGCGCGTTTTGCGGCGCGCTATTTCGACCTGGCCACCCGTGAGCAGCATGCGGTCACGTTCGCCGCCGGCCTCGCGACCGAGGGTCGCCGCCCGGTGCTCGCCATCGGCTCAAGTCTGCTGCAACGCGGCTACGACCAGCTGGTGCACGATGTCGCCCTGCAGCGGCTGCCGGTGCTGTTCGCGCTCGGGGACGCAGGCCCTGGCGGTGGTGCAGGCGCTGCGCACCAGGGCAGCTTTGATGTGAGCTTCCTGCGCTGCATCCCCGGGCTCACCCTGGCAACGCCTGCCGATGAGAACGAGTGCCGCCAGTTGCTGTACACCGCCGCCACGCTGCCCGGGCCGGCAGTGGTGCGCTTACCGGGGCACACGGGAGGCGCGGTCGCCAAAGGGGCGGCGCTGCAGGGCTGGCCGGCGGGCCGCGGCGAGATCCGCCGCGAAGGCGGCGGCGGGCTTGCGCTCCTGGTATTCGGTGCGCCACTGGCGGCCGCCCGCCAGGTGGCTGAGCACCTGGACGCAACTCTCGTCAACATGCGCTTCGTGAAGCCGCTGGATGTTGCGCTGCTGCAGGACCTGTGCGCGCGCCACGAGGCGCTGGTCACCATCGAGGAAAACGCGGTGGCGGGTGGCGCGGGATCTGCGGTCGGGGAAGCCCTCGCCGCGCAGGGCCTGCTGGTGCGCCTCTTGCACCTCGGTATCCCGGACCACTTCGTCGATTACGGTACGCGCGAGGCGCGCCTCGCGGCCGCGGGACTCGACGCCGCGGGCCTGACCCTGAGCATCGAGCGCTGGTCGGGCGCGCCGCGCCGCCGACGGCACGCGGCGCTCGCCTAGCGCGACTTAGCGCTTCAGTAGCTGCGCGCGAGCAGCCAGCCGGCGAGCTGGCGCAGGGGCTCGGCGCGGGCGGCGAACGGCTCGAGCGACTGCAGGGCCTGCGCATGCAGCAGGCGTACGCGCTCCTGCGAGGCCGGCACCCCGAGGACGGAAGGATGGGTGGGCTTGGCGCGCTCGCTGTCCGCACCCACCGCCTTACCGAGCGTGCTCACGTCGCCGAGCACGTCGAGCAGGTCGTCCTGGATCTGGAATGCAAGACCGATCGGGTCGACGAATCCTGCGAGCGCCTGGTGCAGGCGGCCCTCGAGGGTCGGGACACAAGTCGCCGCCATCAGCACGCTGGCACGGATCAGGGCGCCGGTCTTGCGCTCGTGCATCTCCTCGATCTGGGCGATGTTAAGCGCGGTCCCCTGCGCCGCAAGATCGATGGCCTGGCCGCCGGCCATGCCGAAGGTGCCACTCGCCTCGCCCAGCAGCTCGATGAGCCGCAGCCGGGTGGCCGGTGTTGCCGTGAGCATCGGATCACAGGCCAGCACCTGGAACGCCAGTGACTGCAGCGCATCCCCGGTGAGAATCGCGGTCGCCTCGTCGAAGGCCTTATGACAGGTGGGCCGGCCGCGGCGCAGGTCATCATCGTCCATCGCGGGCAGGTCATCGTGCACGAGCGAGTAAACGTGCACGAACTCGATCGCGCAGGCGACGGACTCGACCTCAGCATCGGCAAGGCCGAGGGTGCGTGCGGTGGCGAATACCAGCGCCGGGCGGATGCGCTTGCCCCCGCCGAGCACGCTGTAGCGCATGGCCTCGTGCAGGCGCGCAGGCACCGCATGCGGATCGGGCAGGCGGCGCGCGAGCGCCTCCTCCATGCGCACCTGCCACGATTTCAGCAGCGTCGGGAACTGCGCAAAATCCGTCGACGCCAGCGGGGCTGCGAGTGCGCTCTTCACGTGCCGTCTCGAGGGGGTGCCTACTGCACGCGCTCGACTTCGGGCTCGCGGTTCGCGCGCGTGATCGCTGACACCGGAATGGTCGCCACCGTGCGCGCCCGGTCCTGGTAGGTCACCGGCGGGTTGGGCGCCATTGGGCCGCTGGTGCGCGGGCCGAGGAGTGCCACCTTGAGCGCCTTCAGCGGATGGCTGAAGGCATCGTTGACAGCCGTGCCTTCGAAGCCGCAGTGCGCCATGCAGTTGTCGCAGGCGGGATTGCGGCCGACGCCGTAGGCCTCCCAGTTGGTGTCCTCCATGAGCGAGCGGAAGGTATCCGCGTAGCCCTCATCGGTGAGGAGATAGCAGGGACGCTGCCAGCCGAAGACGTTGTAGGTCGGGGTGCTCCAGGGCGTGCACTGGTAGGCCTGGTTACCGGCGAGGAAGTCCAGGAACAGGCTCGAGTGATTGAACGACCAGCGGCGCCGGCTGGGCGTACTCGCCGCAGGCAAGCGGCCGCGCTTGAAGATCTCGCGGAAGAGGTTGCGGCTCGCGCTGCGACCGAGGAACACGTCCTGGCGCGGCGCATGCTGGTAGCTGTAGCCCGGGGACACCGTGATGCCCTCGATGCCGAGCGCCATCGCCTCGTCGAAAAACTCCGCGACGTGGTCCGGATTCTCGCCACTGAAAAGCGTGCAATTCACCGTGACGCGGAATCCCCTGGAGCGCGCCAGGCGGATCGCGGCCACCGCCTTGTCGAACACGCCCTCCTGGCACACCGACTCGTCATGGCGCTCGCGGCTGCCATCGAGGTGGATGGAGAAGGTCAGGTACGGCGAGGGTTGGTACTCGTCGATGTGCTTGGGCAGCAGGATGGCGTTCGTGCACAGGTACACGAAGCGCTTGCGCGCCACGATGCCGGCGACAAGCTCCGGCATCTCGCGGTGGATGAGCGGCTCACCGCCGGGGATGGATACCATCGGCGCACCGGACTCATCGACGGCATGCAGCGCATCGGCCACGGTCATGCGTTTCTGCAGGATCTCCTTCGGATAGTCGATCTTGCCGCAACCCGCACAAGCGAGGTTGCACTGGAACAGGGGTTCCAGCATCAGGACCAGTGGATAACGCTTTACGCCGCGCAGCCTGCGGCCGGCGATATAACGCCCGACCCGGTACGCCTGAATCAGTGGTACGCCCAATCCGCCTCTCCTACCTTAAAGACTGCAGATCCGCACGGTGCTCGCGCCAGATCCGCTCCCATTCCATTCTGAACCAGGGGGTGAATTTCTCCACGCCGGGCTCGGCCAGTTCGGCCTCAAGCGCCTCCGGGGTGATCCAGCGCCAGGCGTGGATCTCCCGCGGGTCGATGCGCAGCGGCTCGTTCGAGCGGCCGATGTACACCGAGCATAGCTCCTGCTCGCCCCCCTCATCATCGAATCGCGCCTCGTACTGGAACTTGAAAAGATACTGCAGCGGGCAGCTGATCCCGAGTTCCTCGCGCAGGCGCCGGTGGATGGCAGTCTCCAGCGATTCCGCGCGGCGCGGGTGGCTGCAGCAGCTGTTAGACCAGTAAAGCGGCCATAGCCGCTTGGCGGCGCCGCGCTGCTGCAGCAGCAGTTCGCCCCGCTCATTGAAGATCAACAGCGAGAAGGCGCGGTGCAGCACCCCGCTGCCGTCGTGGCAGGCGCTCTTATCCAGGTAGCCGACCTCGCGGTCCGTGGCATCAACCAGGATGAGTTGCTCGGAATCGGGGGCGTCGTCGTAGGCCATCACGGGGCTGATCGAATTCAGGCTGAATACTCCTACACCGTATACAGGCTTGATTATCCAAGGCCAATAGGTCGTCGGGGGGAGTTTGCGACCGCCGACTCGGTGTTCGTGAATGATAGCTGAACCGGACCTGCCTGCCACGCACTCCGCACCCCTGTTTGCCGCACCGCAGGGGCTTAAGTCACCCCGCCGGGGGGTGAAGAGGCCGCGGCGGCCCAGAGGTTCTCTTGCCGAGGAACTTCAGACACTGCCCGCAGGCACGAGGCTGCGCAGCCGGGCGAGGTCCGCGTGGCGCGTCGCGAGGTCATTGCCGGGGGCGGCGATGCGCATGTCGCGCAGCACCTCGAGCGAACGCAGCAGCACCGGCAGCGGCGGCCCGCTCGCAGTGACACCCTCGAGTTCCGCTTCCGCAAGGCGCGCCGCCGGCCCCTCGATGAAACGCGCAACCAGCTGGTCGTGGTGCTGCGCGGCGGTGCGGCCGAAGAGATCGGCGATCTCGAGGTACGCACGGGCGCTCCTCTGGAACCAGGCGCGCGCGGCGTGCTCGGGCGCGAGCTGCAGGAGCTCATCGAGCAGGCTCATGCGCGTCATGCAATCGCGCAGCCGCTGCTGGTCCGCGGGCAGCATGTAGAGCATCTTGTCCACCAGCAGCTGCGCATAGTAGGCATCGCTCGCCCGGCACAGTCCGAGCAGCAGGTCGATCTCGTTGATGCCGGAGAAATCCCCGGCGTTGGCGCCGCGATATTCCTGGCGTCCGACCCGGTAGGGCTTGTAATAAGGGCGGACGCAGTAGAAGAAGCGCTCGACATCGAGCCGCTCGAACAGACGCCGGTTGAATTCAAGCACCTCACGCAGCGCCTGCGCCGCGGCCGCGAAGCATACGTCGGTGACGGGGTTCGACACCCCGAGGTACACCACCTGCATGAGGGCATCCGCGGCACGCTGCAGCGCGAGGATGCCGCGGGTGTTCTCATCGATGAACAGGTACTCGTCCTCGAGCGTGGTGAAGCTCTTGCGCAACCCGGCGACGGCGCGGTTGCGGTTGGCGAGGTGGCTGGTGGCAAAGCGCGGCGCCATCCCGAGGGAGGCCCCGACGTGCAGCGCGAGCGAGGAAGCTTCCGCGAACGGCGAGCGTTCCTCACGGGCCGGATTGGTGAGCTCATGCCGACGCAAGGCCCCGAGGTACATGCCGACGTTGCCGAGCACGCCAAAGGCGCTGTCAAAGCCGTCCCCGGTGTTGCCCTCCGCCAGCAGCGCCTGCACGTGCACGCGCCCGGCATCGCGCAACTCGCCCTTGATCGGGTCGCCGACGCCGCTGACGTGCGCGCGGCGCTCCTGTGCAAAGTAGAGGTTCTCCAGCGCCGTGTTCATCTGCACGAACCCGGTGCGGATCCAGTGATCGAAGGCGGCGGCCTTGGCACTCAGTTGCGACACGTCAGGATTCTCTTTCAGGTGCCCTCAGGGCACGCGGCGCCCACCGGCGCCAGGCTGCACAGCGCGCAAGGGTAGACCTTAAACGACGCGGCCTGAAGTCGCCGGCCAGGTCCTGCGGCTAACCTCGCTAAATCAATGGGTTATACTGCGCCGCGCCCCGCATTGCGAGTCACGTTCCGAAGCAGATGGAAACCGAATCCAAGCTCACGGCCATCCCGCAGCTCCCCGCTGGTAGCGCCCTGCGTGCGCTCGTTGGCGCCATCGCAGGAATCTCTGTCATGGGACTGGCGACCGGGGTGACGCTGCCGTTCGTGTCGCTGCGCCTGGTGCAGGCCGGCGCCTCGGCCACCGCCATCGCTGTCATGGCGGCGCTGCCTGCGCTCGGTACGATCGGCATGTCCTTGTGCCTGACGGCGCTCACGCGGCGGCTCGGTGCCAAGCCTCTGCTGGTAGGCGCCATCGCGCTCTCCGGGCTGTCCGTCCTCATCCTCGCGACCCCGTACGCACCCATCCCGTGGCTGCTCTCGCGACTCGGCACCGGCATCTCCGCCAGCATCCTCTTCGGGCTCGGGGAAGCGCGCGTCCTGGAAATCAGCAGCGACGGGGCGCGCGGACGCTGGACCGGCCTCTATGCGACGACGCTCACGACCTGCCAGTTCGCCGGTCCCACCATGCTCGCCGCGCTCGGCACTCAGTCGGGACTGCCGCTCTACGTCGCCGCAGCGCTGCACGTCGTGTCCGGGGCATTCGTGATCGGCAGCCGCTGGCGGGATACCGCGGCACCGCCGCCGCAGGCTGCGCTTACCCTGCGCGCGTTTCTGCACAGTTCCCTGCCGCTGGCAAGCGCGGTGCTGTTCTTCGCCATGTTCGACAGTGCGGTGTTGTCACTGCTGCCCGTATACGGACTGAAGATCGGACTGGCGACGCGCCTCGCGATCCTGCTGGCGACCGTGGTCTTCCTCGGCGACGCCTGCCTGCAGATTCCGATCGGGTGGGTGGCCGACCGCTTCGGTCGGCCCGTCGCGCACCTCGGCTGCGCGCTCCTCACGGCTGCAATGGCCCTTGCTCTGTTCGCCGGCGCCTCCGCGACGCTCGCCCTGTGGCCGTGCCTCTTCCTCATGGGCGGCACGGCGGGCGCGCTCTACACTCTCGCCATCGTCAGGCTCGGGGACCGCCTGCGCGGCACGCGCCTGATCTCGGCTAACGCCTTCGTGGGGATGCTCTGGGGTGTCGGCGCCTTGTGCGGGCCGGTGGTTGGAAGCCTCGCGATGACGGCCGTTAAGCCGCAGGGCCTGATGCTGTTCGTGGGGGCTGGGGCGCTTGGCTGTCTCCTCCTGATGCTGCGCGGCGGCCCGCAGGGCCGCGAGCCGGCGCGCGCCCCTTAGGAGTCGCGCGGCCCGCGGCCGGCCTCAGCTAAGGCAGGCTCCGGATGGACTGCGTTGGGAGTGTCGCTTGAGATCTTAGCGGTGCTGATGAGCTCGTTCAGCAGCGACAGCGCCTGCATGCTGTGGCTGCGCGTTCCGGGCGCACGATCCCCGTCAGCGTTTGCGCGCATGGCGCAAGACACAGAAGCGCTCATGCATCAGCGGGCCTCGTCCATGTTCTCGCGTGCCCGCTCGAACGGGTAGCTGTCGATGTGAACCGCGCCTGCAAACGGGCGGTCGAGATCTGCGATCGCGAGCATGGCGAGCGTGATCAGCAGTGTCAGGGAAAACACCTGGAAGGCGTGCAGGCGCGGATTGCGCGAGCCGAACATGGCCACCGAAGCCACGGTGAGCGCGCCGCCCACCAAAAGCACCCACCAGAAGATCCCCGGCAGCCGCGTGCCGGCCTGCAGCAGCCGAGTGCGCCGATACTGCGTGAGGCTGCTCAGCTCGGTAAGCGCATGGTCAAGAGCGGTGATCTCCGCTGCCGACCCCTGCCGCACGGACATGAGCGTCCTCCACATCGAGCGGTTGATCAGGTGGCTGAGCTCGGGTGTCTGGCCGCGGCTCAGCATCGGCCAGTCATCCTCCACCACTGCGGCGGCGTAGGTGCGTGCCTCCTCCTCCAGCTGCGCGCGCGCCGGCGCGGGCAGGCCCTCGGCGAGGCGGAACACGTTGCGCAGCGCGCTGGCCTCCAGCTCCACGTTCAGCTTGACCGCGGAGAAATTGGTCCACTCGGTGTAGAACATGAAGCCGAGGATTACCGCGTGGGTGGTGGCGAGGATATTCAGCTGCCAGCCGATCAGGTCCTCTTTGGCGTAGCGCTCGTTGGCGGGCCACAGACGGTTGACGAGCGCCATGAAGAGCATGGCGAGCGCCATCACGAGCACGGCAATGACGATGTTTTGCGTCAGCGATAGCATTTCACGGGTGTTCGCGGCGCAGTCGCGGTGATCGCTTTTTTGGTGCTGCGCTGCGCATTCTCAGACGGCAGCGCGAAATTGCGCAAGACCCTTGCGCGCCCGGTGGCGGCGCGCGGCAGGCGCCGGTGCACGGCTACTCCTTTCGAGGGTTGGCGCGCGTGGCGCGCCACTCTTATAGTAGCCCTCTGAAGTGGCGAGTCTGCGCGTGCGGTCCCGGTGTGGCTGTGCCTGCGGGGCTCGCAGCGCGTGAGCCATAAAATAATCGGGGAGTTCTCATGGCGTCAAAAGGTCGCGTGGCACGGGCGCTCAGTGTCGTATTTTCCGGTGGCGCTCTCGGCGCCTCCCTGGTTCTCGCGCTGTCTTCCACCGAGGCATCCGCCGAGGCGAACCCCGCCGCCACCCCCCAGAGCGCAGCCGCAGGCAGCGTATCTGAGCGCCTGCGGGCTATCCGCGCGGGCGTCGATGACCTGCGTTCCCAGGCAGGCCCCGGATCGGCGGACCCGCAGCAACGCGATGAGTCCGGCGCGCGCGCGACCTGGTGGGGCAACGGCGGCTGGGGCCGCTGGCACATGGGCTGGGGCAACGGTGGCTGGGGCTGGCCGAACTGGCACAACTGGGGCAACGGCTGGCACAACTGGGGCAACGGCTGGCATAACTTCTGGCACAACTGGTAAGCGCCCGCCGGGACGCGCCTGATGCAACCGCCGCCGGGGGCCAAAAGCCCGTCGATCGGAGTGCTCGTCGTGCAGCCGACGCCCTTCTGCAATATCAGCTGCACCTACTGTTATCTCCCCGATCGCGACGTGAAGACGGTGATGTCGCAGTCCACGGTGCGTGAGCTCTTTGAAAAGGTGTTCGCTTCCGGCTGGGTAACTGCCCAGCTCACCGTGATCTGGCACGCCGGTGAGCCGCTCGTGGTGCCGCCGTCCTTCTACCGCGACGCCTTTGAGACCATTGCCGCCCTGTGCCCGGATTCGGTGCGCGTGCGGCACTCGATCCAGACCAACGGCATGCTGATCTCCCCCGAGTGGTGCGAGCTATTCAGGACCTGGAGCGTGGGCGTGGGCGTGAGCGTCGACGGACCGCGGCATTTCAACGACGCCCACCGTCGCTCGCGCACCGGCGGCAGCACCTTCGATCGCGCACTCGCCGGCATCCGCATGCTGCGACGTGAAAAGGTACCCTTCCACGTGATCTCGGTGCTCACGGCCAAAAGCCTGCAGGCGCCCCAGGAAATGCTCGATTTCTACCTCGCCGAAGGCATCGAGGACGTCTGCTTCAACGTCGAGGAATCGGAAGGCAGTCACGTTTCGGGCCTGTTCGCCGACGCTGACCCCCGGAGCCTGTTCCGCAGCTTTCTTGAGCGCTTCTGGAAACTCTCGCGCCAGGAGGGCCGCATACGCTTCATCCGCGAGATCGACGGCATGCTGCCGCGCGTGTTCCGGCCCGGTGACGAGGAGCTGAAGAACATCCAGGTAGAGCCCTTCGGCATGCTGAACGTCGACTGCCATGGCAACGTCTCCAGCTTCTCGCCCGAGCTGCTGGGACTCAAGAGCGCCCGCTACGGCGATTTCCTGATCGGCAACATCCTGTGCGACTCCCTCGATGACATGCGCAGAAGCGCCACCATGCAGGCAATGTCACGCGATATCGCCGCGGGGGTCGCCACCTGCCGCCGCGAGTGCGAGTACTTCTCGACCTGCGGCGGCGGCGCCCCGGTGAACAAACTGGCGGAGAACGGCAGCTTCGAGAGCGCGCGCACCACGTTCTGCGCGCTGACGCAGATGGTACCGACGGATCTGATTCTCGCGGCCTTCGAGGAGGTCGAGCGTGGTGTCGGGGATGACGACGCCGCGTCCCCCCTGGCGGATCTGCAGCGGCGCAGCCGCGCGCCCGCGAGCGCTGGCGCCTGATGCGCGCCGCAAACAACAACGGGTTGGCGCGAAGCCGTCCCGAGGCAAGGCCCCATCGACGAATTCCCGGGAGATTGAGACCATGACAGCAAGACACCTCACGGCGCTGGCCACCCTCATCGCCCTGTCGAGCTTAGGCGGCCTCGCCGCGGCGCAAGCTCCGGCCCCGAACTCCGAGCAGGCGCAGCGCACCGGCTCGCCGCCGATGGAGGTCCCGCCGGTCAATGGCGCCCCCGATGACCGTGGCACACGCGCGCCCGTGCTGCGCATCACGAGCGTGGAAGTCATGCGCAGCGCGCACGCGCCGGTGATGGACATCATCCGCGTGCGTGGCCTCGCCAGCAGCTCGGGCTGGGAGGAGGCAGAGCTGGTGCCCCTCACCCACGGCGTCCCGGCGGACGGCATGCTGGAGCTCATCTTCGTGGCGCGCGCGCCGTCCGAGGCTGCGGATGCCAGCGGCTTCGAGCCGATCGAGGCCATCTTTCCCCTCGAGACCAACCACCCGTTCAAGGGCGTCAATGTCCACAGCGCCTCGGACTCCGTCGCCGTGACGGCACTGCCTGGCTACGCGGAGAGCAAAGCGCCGGGCGAGGACTGCGGCAAGTGCGTCGGCAGGACCTTCGTCGCTAAGGGCGCGAGCGTCCCTGCCGGCAAGTCCGCGGCCGAGCTGGTGCGCGAGGAGCACCTGCCGGCCGGCAGTGTGCGCATCATCCGGCCCAACGACGGCATCGCGTCCGCGGATTCCAATCCCAACCGTCTGACGCTGATCCTGAACAAGGACGGCAAGATCACCTCAGCGGTCTGGGAATAGCCGGTGCTGCCCTGCAACGCTGCCGCAATCCGGAACACCCCATGAAGACCCTCCTGATGACACTCGCGCTCGCGGCGCTCGCTGTCGGTGCAGCCCCGGGCGTCGCCTTGAGCGCCCAGCTGATCGGCAACGGCGGCAGCTGCGCGGATATCCAGCGCGGCGACACCTCCGATGGCACGCCGCTCATCCTCTTCCACTGCCATGGCAGCCCGAACCAGAACTGGGTGCTCATCGGCGGCACGGTCACCGGCGCCAACGGCACCTGCCTTGACGTCATGGGCAGCGTGGCGCGCGACGGGGCGCAGATCATCGTGGTCCAGTGCAACGGCCGCGCCAGCCAGAAATGGCAGGTGGTCAACGGCCAGTTCCTGGGGCTCGGCGGCAAATGTCTCGACCTGCAGGGCGGCAGCAGCGCCGACACCACGCCGCTGATCCTCAGCACCTGCGGCAGCGCCCCGAGCCAGCAATGGTCAGTGCAATGAGCGCGCGCCTGCAGGCACTGCTCATGGGAGGCCTCGGCGCGCTCGCGCTGACGGCGATGCTGTCGGGCTGCGCCAGCGGCAACATGCTGGTCGTGGCCAACACCAACGAATGCATGCTGGTCCCCTGGCACGGTTACCCGATCGACGGCACCCAGGTGCGGCTGCGCCAGTGCGTCGGCAAGCAGCAACAGTACTGGAACCTCGCTAACGGCCAGATCACCGGCATCGGCGGCAGCTGCCTCGACGTGCAGGGCAGCGCGCCGGTCGATGGCGCGCGCGTCATCACGGTTGCCTGCAACGGCAGCCCGAGCCAGCACTGGACGCTCGCCAACGGCCAGGTGGTCGGCATCGGCGGCAAGTGCCTCGATTCGCTGGCAGGCACGGAGGAGGACGGTGTGCCGCTCATCATCACGAGCTGCAGCGGCGCGCCCAGCCAGCAGTGGCAGGTGCATTAGGGGCCCAGGCAACGCCGCGAGCGCGGCGCCATGGGCGCGTCAATGCGCGGCGGGCGCGGCAACCTCGGGCGGCGGGATGCCGCGACGGATCTGCTGCGAGAAGTTCGCGCTGCGGTCGGCCTGGCGCGCCCGCGCGGTGATGTGCCCCAAAGTGCGCAGCTCCTCGAGCGTATAGCGCGTATCGAGGCCCCCGATCGAGTACACATAGCGCGGCAGGTAGCCCGACAGCACCAGACCGTAGCTGAAGGGCAGGCGCCCGACGATGTGCTCGACCATGTGGTAGACGAGCGTGGTGCAGTTCACCGTGATGGTGTTGTAGAAGCGCGGCGTGTGCGCAAGCTCATTCATCTGGCGGATGTAGGCAAGAAACAGTGCCCGAATATCCTGGCGCGGCAGGCGGATCCGGTAGAGGTAGTCGTCCTCGCCGCGCACATTGGTGCGCAGCCGGATGATGTCGCGCTCGTCCGCGGCGATGATGCTCAGCTCGAATTCCTTGAAGAAGCCGCCGATCTCATTGAACTTCTCGCCGCGCTCGCGCCGGATCTCGACCGAGAACGCCAGCTGCTGGCCGTCGCTGAAGCCGAACGAGATGAGCACATGGGCGATCGCAGGTCCGGACCAGTAGGAGGTGATCATGTCGAGCGATTCGATCTTGTCCAGGTCGTAGCGGCGCGTCTCCCAGCGCGGCGTGTAGTCATCGACGGTGCGCCAGTCGAAGTTGCGCACGCCCGTGAGGATGACGGTACTGCCCTGCACTTCCCCCGTGCCGGTACGCGCGACATCGTCCGCCCACGGCCGCTCGTTGGAGGGCCTGAGCGTATGCCACCACAGCAGCACCGCGCAAAAGGCGAGCGCGAATGCCGCCAGAGACGCGGCAGCGTGGCCGCGCCACAGCACCACCACGAGTGCCACGCTGGACGCGGCCCACAGGCCCATCAAAACCCCGCGCGCGAGCGCCCCACCCGGCGCCTGGAACCACAGTGCAGCCGCAACCCAGGCGGCCAGCAGGGCAATGAGGCAGGAGGCGAGGATCAAGAGCGTGGTGCGCAAGAGTGCGGCGCCGGCCGGGGTGCAGGAGCAGTCGCCGTCATTGGCCGGCCGACCGTTGCGGGTCGGGTCTCGGGGTGCGCCAAAAGCGCCGCGCATCATCCTCGATCAGGGTCTTGTGCACGAACAGAAAACGCACGGCATCGTATTCGAACGGCGAGCCGGTCGAGTAGTAACGGAAGCTGGTGTTGGCGCGGATATCGACCGCATCGAGGGGTGTCAGGGCCCAGCCGGCCAGCCCCCGATACAAGTCAAGGATGTTGATCCAGTAGTCGACCCCGTAGTCGATCACGAAGCCGCCGGTGTCGCGCACGTTCGACGGGCCCAGCAGTGGCGTCACGAAGTACGGTCCCGGCTGCACGCCCCAACGCGACATGGTCTGCCCGAAGCCCGTGGGTACGCCTGGGATGTGCGCCGCCGTCGCGACATCGAACAGCCCGCCGATCCCCATGGTGCTGTTGAGTGCGAAGCGACCGAGGCTACGCACCGCCGGCGCCGGGCGCAGCTGCGCCACATAGTTGAGCGTGCTCACCACCTCTGAGAGGTTGGAGAAGAAGTTGTGCACCCCGCCGCGCAGCACCGGCGGCAGGCGCCGGTAGGTGTCGGCGGCCGGCAGGAAGATGAAGTCGTCGAAGCGGGCGTTGAACCGGTAGGTGAAGCGGTTCAGCCGCTCCCACGGATCGTAGATCCTCAGCGAGGGCACGTCCGCGGCCGTCAGCGGCGGCCCGAGATCTGCGGTACCGGCGGCGGCGGCGCGCTTGGCGGCTGCGGCGGCCTCAGCCTGCATCGCCTGCATCTGCTTGATGGCTGCTGCGTTGTCCGCAGCCGGCGTGTCCGGCGGCAGCGTGCGCATGGAGAAATCGCGCGAGACGCAGCCCCCGAGGAGCAGCACGGCGGCCAGGAGCAGGCCCAGGCGCAAGTGCGCAGCATTCACGGCGCAGCTCCATGCCAGCGTCCCTGAAGCATGTCCAGCATGTCGGCGATCTGCTGCCGGTCGCCGAGGTTCCCGAGGTGACCGCCGTGGTCGTAGACGGCGATGCGGCTAGCGAGCGTCGAGCGCAACCAGGCAAGCTCGGCGGCGTCGAGGATCAAGTCGTCCGCGTTGGTCTGCGCGTAGTAGTCGCCGTCGGTGCGCAGCGCCTCGCCGATGATCGAGAGTCGGTTGCCGGCCACCAGCGAGTCGCGCGTGGCACCCGCGCGGTGCGCCAGATAGTAGGGCGCGAACACCTCGTTGAAGTAGTCATCGAAGGACTTGCCGAGCAGCTGCTGCGCTACGGCCGCGGTTGCATCCCCGGGCTGCGGCGCATGGTGCGGATCGGTGACGATGCCGGTGCCGGCGTACAGGTCCCCCTCGTAGAAGAAGTCCACCAGCGCCAGGCGGAAGGTGAGCGCGATCGCTGCGGCGAAATCGGCATCGGTGCGCAGCACCGCCGCGGCCGCCGCCATGACGTTGGTGTCCTCGATGCGCACCTGGTCGGAGGCACGGTAGTAGTTCGCCAGGCGCGCGAACATGCGCCGGTAGAGGCGGTCCACGCCCTCGGCACCATCGCCGATGCTCACCGTGAACAGCCGGTCGAGGCGCCCCATGGAATCGAACAGGCTGACCGGCGGGTTGATCATCACCGCGCGGTGGATCTTCAGGCGCTGCTCTTTGGCGTCGATCGCCTTCACCACCGCCGCATGCGCGCCGCCGAGGGAGTAACCGAGGATGTCGACCTCGGTGATGCGCACCTTCTTGGGCAGGTGGGCAATGATCTCGGCTGCCGCGGCGTACAGATCGTGGCTGTCCTGCATGAGATCGCCCGCAACCCCGGTGCTGGAGGCGGCGGCGATGAAGCCAGGATTCGTCGGCGAGGGCATGGTGAGGACGTGGTAGCCCGCGGCATAGAGCGTGGCGCGCAGCAGCGCCTGCTTTGCCGTATTGCCCTCAGCGCCGGTGCCGGCGATGACGATCGCGAGCGGCGCCGGCTGCTTCTGCGCCGAGAACCACACCCGCAGGCGGCGGTCGAACCACAGCACCCCGGGCAGCGGTCGCGCCCACGGCAGCTTGATATCGATCTCCTGCAACGGCACGAAGGCCGGCAGCGGCGCGATGTCCTGGGGAGGTGTGCCGTAGACGGTGGCACGCAACGCTGCCGAGTCGGCAAGTCCGGTGGGAGGGTCGCTCGCCGCCTGCGCACTGAGCAGATGCAGCAGGCCGAAGAGCGCGCCGGCCGACCGAATGAACTTCATTCCGCAATCCTTCCCTGTCAGGCCGCGCGCCAGGCATCCCGCGCCTGAGCAATTCTTACTTCGTCAGTGCTGTTGGGCCCGCCGCGGGCGTGCCCGGGCGCTCTACGCGGCAAACATCCCGTAGGGTGCCTGACAAGTCAATAGCCGCCCTGAACCGGAGGGTAGTGTGGCGGCCTCAGGCCGGCTGCGCGGACGCACGCAGCGGCCGCGCTTCCCGGATCGGCAGGTTGATGAGCGCAGCCGCCAGCGCGAGCGCTATGTCGGCGTACCAGACCCACTCGTAAGAGCCGAGGCGCGCGATCGCGACGCCGCCGAGCCACGCGCCGAGGAAACCCCCGAGCTGGTGCGACAGCAGTGTCAGGCCGAACAGGGTCGTCAGATAACGCGGCCCGAAGAGTTTGCCCACGAGGCCGGCGGTCGGTGGCACGGTCGCGAGCCAGGTGAACCCGAAAGCGGCCGCGACGAGATACACGTTGCCCGCCGACTTGGGCATCAGCAGGTAACACACCACGATCGCAGCGCGGGCCGCATAGGTCAGCGCCAGGATGTTCTTCATGCGAAAGCGCCCGCCCAGCCAGCCGGCGATGAGGCTGCCGCCCATGTTGCACAGCCCGATCAGCGCCAGCGAACGCGCCGCCACGCTCGCCGGCAGCCCGCACATCTGCAGGTCCCCGGGCAGGTGCGTGACGAGAAAGGCGATGTGAAATCCGCAGGTGAAGAAGCCGGCGTGCAGGTACCAGTAACTTCTGTCCCGCAGCGCGGCGTGCAGCTGCGCACGCAGGCTCAAGCCTGCGGCGTGCGGGCTCGCCTGGCGCTGCGCGCGCGCGCTGCGATCGGTGCCACGGAACAGCCACGCGAGCGGGACGGTGATGAGCGCCGCGGCGGCGAGCGCGAACATCGCGGTGCGCCAGCCGGAGCGGCCGATGAGTAGTTGCGCCAGCGGTGCGAACAGGAACTGCCCGAGCGAGCCGCCGGCATTGATGACGCCGGCAGCCACGGAACGCTTCCCTGCCGGCAGGTATTGCGCCGTACTGCCGATGAGGATGGCAAAGCTGCCGGCCGCGGCGCCAACGGCGAGCAGCAGGCCGAGTGAGGCAACAAATCCAGGTTCCGAGGTGTTGAAAGGCGCGAGCGCGCAGCCCGCCGCGAGCAGCAGCGCGCCGCCGATCATGACGCGAGAGGCGCCGTATTCATCGGCGATGGCACCCAGGAGCGGCTGCGCCACGCCCCACAGCAACTGTCCTACCGCCAGCGCAAAGCTGATCGAGACGATGCCGAGGCCGGTCGTCGCCACGATCGGCAGGATGAAGAGCCCGAGCGACTGTCGGATGCCCATGGTGACCAGGAGAATGGCCGCCGCGGTGAGCATCAGCGCCGCCCCTGGCAGGCTTGCGCGCGCCCGCACCGGACTCACCTCGTCCGGCGACGCCGCGGCCGGCGTGCGCGGCCGAGTGACGGGGCGCCGAGATGCCGCCGCACGACCTGCAGGAATTCACCCGAGAGGTCCGAGGCGCGCGTGGCCCGTGCCAGGATCACCGCGCCGACCATGGCCGACAGCTGCAGCAGCGCTGCCTCGCGCGCCGCGCCCCCGGCAACGGCCTGCTGCGCGGCGAGGATCCCGAGGAGTTTCTCGAGGCCTGCGCCGAAGGCGCGACGCACCGGGCGCTCCTCGGGCTCGCGGGCCACGTCGGTCGCCAGCGATGCGATCGGGCAGCCACTGAGCACCGGGCCCTCCGCGGCAAGGTAGGCATTGATGAGCGCGGCCAACGCTGCGGGAGCATCCGGCGCAGCAGCGACGCGCTGCTCCCAGCGCTGCGCGGACTCCTCGAAAGCGACCGAGCAGCCGCTGGCCAGCAGCTCATCCTTGGAAGCGAAGTGCCCGTAAAAGCCCCCGGGCGTAAGCCCGGCCGCGGCCATGATGTCCGCAAGGCTCACCTTGAGCCCCTGCTGGCGCAGCAGGGCGGCGGAGGCGCGGCGGATGGCGGCATGATTGTGCTGCGCTTCGGTGCGTGACACTCGCGGCATCCAGGACCTCGGGCAATAAAAATAGATTACGTATATAATCTATCATGCCGGGCGCCGCGGCAAGCAGCCAGCGCCGCCCGCGACCTCATCCATGAGAAAGGACACGCCATGCCCCTGGTCCGCATCGATCTTCGCAGGAACCCGGACCCGGACTTTGCCCGGCGCGCGGGTGAAGTGGTCTACGCCGCCATGAAGGCCACGATTAACGTGCCCGATCACGATCATTTCCAGATCCTGACCGAGCACGACGCCGGCCATCTCATTTATGACGCGCAATATCTGGGTATCGCGCGCACGGACGCTCTGCTCATCGTGCAGATCACGCTCAACGAGGGACGCACGCTCGAGCAGAAGAAGCTGCTCTACCGCGGCATCGCGGATGGGCTGCACCAAGGTCTGGGGGTGCGGCCCGAGGATGTCTTGGTCAACCTCGTGGAGGTGAAGAAGGAGAACTGGTCCTTCGGCAACGGCCTCGCCCAGTACGCGCCCTGAGCGGCCGTCGCGCGTACGCGCGGCGGCCGGGTACACTCAAGCAACGGTCCCGCTGCGAAAGGTCCCGACGTGACTGAGATCAGAGCCCTCAAGGACAGCGATCGCGCGGCGTGGGAAGGCCTGTGGAGCGGCTACCTGCGCTTCTACCGGCAGCACCTGCCGCAGGACATTACCGCGGCCACCTTTGCCCGGCTCGCGAAACCGGGCGCACAGCCCCACGCGCTGGTGGCCGAGCACGACGGCCGGGTGGTGGGTTTCGCGCACTATCTGTTTCACGGCTCCACCTGGTCGCTCAAGGACAGCTGCTACCTGGAGGACCTGTTCGTCGACCCCGGCGTGCGCGGTGCAGGGATCGGCCGCGCGCTCATCCAGGCGGTGTACGCGGCCGCCGATGCCGCGCAGGCCACCTCGGTCTATTGGATGACGCAGGAATTCAACGCCGACGGACGCGCGCTCTACGACACCCTGGCGCGCCGCACCTCTTTCATCCGCTACGAGCGCTGATAGTGCCCTAAGCGGGCGGAGGCGTGACCGCCTGCGGCACCTGGCGTACCCGTCCATACCAGCGCAGCAGCCCGACGGCGTAGGTGCAGTAGTAGCCGGCCAGGGTCCCAAGGAGGAGCAGCGTCAGCGGCGTCAGTGATTGTCCGGCCGCAGGTGCGCCACCCATTCCGGGAACTCCGTTGATGATGAAGCGATAGGCGATGCGGCACACGAAGAGTGTGGAAAGCGCGATGCCCAGGTGCGCGCTCGGCGTATAGAAGTAGCCGTCCGGGGTGACCTCGAAGCGCGTCAGCCGGTGCCCGAGCACCCCGAGGGCGATGCCCGCGGCCACTCCTGCCCACAGCGAGCCTTCCGACAGCGGGTGGGTCATGGTGGCGAACCCGAGCAGCACGAGCAGTACTGGAAAGATGCTGAGCGTGATCCACGGACGCGCCGGCCGGAACTGCTGGCGGCCGATGTTGCGGCGAATGCGTGCATACAGCCGCCATGCGATCAGGGCCATGATGGCCGCGGTGGTCAGTGCGTGGGTTACTTGGGGTGTCATTGGCCTTCCGGCGCTCCCTGCCGCGGAACCTGTCGGTTGAACCGCCGCAGGCTGCGCACGGCGCGTAGCATTATGTGGGCGCCACGCCCGGCGCGCAAAGCGTCGCGTCTGCAGCCGTATTGGCGTGTCCGCACCGAATGGCTACGCTACGCTGCGTGCGCAGCGCCGGTGAGCGATGCCCCTCATGCCGCCTGGAGAGTTTCGGATGCCTGACACGACTGCCCTGCGTGCTGCCCCATACCGCATCACTACGCTCTTCTGCGCCGCGGTGCTCGCCGCGGCCTCGGGGTGCAGCGCGCCCGCGCCGCCGCCGCTCGCAGCGCCGGCGCAGTACTTTCCCTCCAACGTCCCGAACGCGCCGTTCTCGGCCGCCGTGCGCGTCGGGGACATCGTTTACCTCTCGGGCCAGATCGGTATCGATGCCGACGGTAAGCTACCGCCGGAGTTCGCCGCGCAGGCGCAGCAGACGATGAACAACGTCGAGGCCGCACTGAAGCAGGCGGGACTAACCTTCGATGACGTCTTCAAGTGCACCGTGATGCTCTCGGACATGTCGCACTGGGAGGACTTCAACAAGATCTATGTCGGCTACTTCAGGGCCGGCCGGCTGCCGGCGCGCAGCGCCGTCGGCGCCAACGGTCTTGCGCGCGGCGCGCTGGTCGAACTCGAGTGCCTCGCGCGCGCCCGCCGCTGAGCGCCAGGCACCCGCAGAGCCAACCGTGCACCAAACGGAAGTACTGCTGTACCTGATCCTGCTGCAGGTCATCGTCATGATCGGTGCCGCCCGTCTCGGCGGCACGCTCCTGCAGCGCCTGGGTCAGCCGGCGGTCACCGGGGAGATCCTGGCCGGACTGCTGCTCGGTCCCTCACTGTTCGGCCATTTCTGGCCCGGGGCCTTCCACAGCCTCTTCAGCGAGCGCGCTGCCGCGCCGATCGTCATCATCAGCCAGATCGGCCTGATCCTCTTGATGTTCCAGATCGGCATGGACTTCGAGTTCTCCCACCTGCGCTCCGCACGTAATCGCCGCGCGGTGCTGGCGGTCACGCTGGCCTCCGTCGGCGCGCCACTCGTCGTGGGCGTGCTGATCGGTCTGGCCGCTGCGGCCCGGCTGGCCCCCGGAATCGACGCCACGGTGTTCAGCCTCTTTATGGGGGTGGGACTTGCGATCACGGCGGTGCCGGTGCTCGGTCGCATGCTGCGCGAGTTCGGGCTGACCCGCACCGAGGCGGGGGTGGTGGCGATCAGTGCCGCGGCACTCAACGATGTGCTCGGCTGGATGATGCTCGCCGGTGTGTCGGCCTTCGCCGTGGCGCGCTTCTCTGCGACGCACCTGGCGCTGCAGTCCGCAGGACTCGCGCTGTTCGCCCTTGTGCTGTGGTGCGGCGCGCGCCCGCTGGTGGCTCGCCTCCTCGCGGCTGCTCCGCTGCGCGAGGGGCTCGTGCCTGCGAACCTCATGGCCGCGGTCATCTGCCTGATGTTCCTCACCGGCGTGTGCACCTACGCGCTCGGGATCTTTGCGATCTTCGGTGGCTTCGCGGCGGGGCTGCTGTTCCACCGTTACCCGGACTTCGTCCGTGCCTGGCACGCGCAGGTCGGCCAGTTCGTGCTGGTGTTCTTCCTGCCGGTATTCTTCACCTTCACGGGGCTGCGCACCAACGCCCTGGGCCTCACCGAGGCGGCGGACGGGCTGTGGCTTGCGCTCCTCGTCGGGGCGGCGGCGCTCGCCAAGATCGTGCCGGTGTTCGCGGCGGCACGCCTGAGCGGCTTCGACGCCGTGCACGGCTGGATACTCGGCAGCCTCATGAACACGCGCGGTCTGATGGAGCTGATCGTGCTGAACATCGGCTTCGACCTCGGCTTCATCCCGCCAAAGGTATTCACCATGCTCGTCATCATGGCGGTCGTCACCACGCTCATGACGGGACCGCTGCTCAGGTACCTGCTGCCGCGCGCCGGCTATCCCCGCGGGCGCGTGGTCGCCTGAAGAAATGCCACGGGCTCTAAGGACGCCGCGCGTACTGCGCGGGCAGGCTCGCGACGGCCGCCTTGAGCTCACCGATAGCCGCCACGATGTGGTAGAAACTGCTGGCCGGCGCCGGTTCCTCCACGAACCGATCCTTGAGCGTCAGACGATCGTGCCACAGCCCGGGAGGTGCGCTCGACAGGTAGCGCAGCAGTGCCTCGGCAGCCTCGACAGCCGCGGGCCAGCAGCGCGGTTCGCTGATCGCCAGGCGCGCGTTGGCCTTCAGCCGCTCGGTCTGGGGCCACAGACGCGCCTCAGCATCCGCTACGTTCAAGTCCTGATGCAGTCCGTTGATGGTTATGCCGCGGTGCACGCCGCGCTCCTCGCCAACCTGGATGAGGCGTACCGCGGCCTGCCGTGCGGGCGTGCCGCCGCAGCGCTGCAGCAGCCAGGACCACTCGAACAGGTGCCCGGGCTCCACCAGCTGCGCGTCGGCTGCGACCGGTAGCCAGCCCTCGCCGAAGCGCTCCAGCAGCGCGCCGCTCGCAGGATCGATGAAGCTCTCGAGGGCGAGCTGCGTGAGTTCCGCCACCAGGCGCTCCCAGGCGGGGGCACTGCTCACCTCGCGCCACGCCAGCGCCGCTTCGAGCAGGTGCATGTGGGGGTTGGCGAGCAGCGGCAGGCGCTCGGGCGCACCGGAGTAGAAACCCGCGCCGCCGCGGCGCAGCAGGCGCTCGAGCGCCCCGTGCAGCTGCTCGGCTTCCTCGGTGAGACTCGCGGTCGCACCCAGAACCTTGTGGCTCTCCGCGAGCGCCAGCAGCACGAACGCCTGGTCGTAGAGGAATGCGCGCTCATCGAGCGCCCGCCCTCCCGGGGCGCACAGGCAACGGAACAGGCCATCGGCACGGCGGTAGTACCGCAGAAAGTGTGCAAGACCGCCCGCCACCAGCGGCTGCGGATCCCCGCTCCAGCCGAGCGCCCTGGCGTTCGCGAAGACGTACACCTGGCGCACCTGCACGCGCGCGCGCCGGGCATCGGCGGGCAGCGGTCCGTTGGCCGTGAGCCGCTCGTGGAAGCCCCCGTTGAGGAAGTCGTAGCCGGCCCGCGCCCAGCGCGGCAGCGCCGATTCGGTCAGCCAGTCGCTGAGCTGCGCGTGCAGCTGCCGCGCCGCGCTCTGTGCGTCCACGTCCCCCACCGCGGGCCCCTCAGGCGGCAACGACGCCCGCCCCGGAATGGCGCTGCGAGGGCAGCGCCCGCGCCGCGGCAAAGCCGAATACGCTGATGCCAAGATAAGCGCCGAGGGGCACCACGTACGCGGGACGCAGGTTCAGCATCGCATCGGCGATATGGCCAGCGATGAAGGGCAGCACGGCGCCGCCGACGATCGCCATGCACAGCAGGCCCGAGGTCGCCGACTCCGAGGCGCTTGAGCGCTCGAGCGTGAGTGTGAAGATCACCGGGAACATGATGGAGTTCATGAGGCCTACGCTCAGGGCCGCTACGCCTGCGGTCTCACCCGGGGCGAGCCGCACGATCAGGCACAAGAGTGCCGCACAGGCGGCCGCCGCGCCCAACAGGCGCCCGGCATTCATCCGTCGCAGGAGCGCGCTGCCGATGAAACGCCCGACCATCGCCCCGCCCCAGTAGAAGCTCACCAGCCGGCCCGCCTTCTCCAGGGGCACACCGAACACGTCCGGCTGGTTCAGGAAGTTGGTGAGGTAGCTGCCGATCGAGACCTCCGCACCGACGTAGAGGAAGATCGCCAGCGCCCCGAGCAGCGCCCAGCGCGAGCGCAGCGCCCGGCCGATGGAGTCGTCCGCGCCCTGTTCCAGGAGCGGGGCGGCGGCGTGCAGCCGCCCGCGCACCTGCCAGATGAAGAAGGCCAGGAGCGCGATGAGCACGGCGATGCCAACGAAAGCCGTGTCGATGTGACCGAGCGACTCGGCGCGCTGCGCGGCCGTGGCCGCGACGCCTGCGCGGACGGCGAACATTCCCCCGGCCAGCACCAGGGAGGCGATGAGGAACGGGGCGATGGTGGTGCCGAGGGAGTTGAACGCTTGCGAGAAGGTGAGCCGGAAATGCGCACCCGCGGGCGGCCCGAGCTCGGCGGCGAGCGGGTTGGCGGCCACCTGCAGAATGGTGATGCCGCTGGCGATGACGAAGAGTGCCACCAGCACGATCGCGAAGGTCTGAAAGTGCGTGGCCACCGGGATCAGCAGGCACCCGCAGATCATGATGAGGAGCGCCAGCACGATCGAGGCTGGGTAGCCGGCGCGTCGCACGATCCCGGCCGCCGGCAGCGACACCACCCCGTAGGCGATGAAGAAGGCGAACTGCGTCAGCGCCGCTTCGCGGTACGAGAGACTGAAGATCGCCTTGAGCGCCGCGATCAGCGGGTCGATCGAGGCGGTGATGAACCCCCACGCGAAGAACAGCGTGGTGATCGATGCGAAGGCGCCGCGTTGTGCGGCCGCGCCACTCGTCACGGGCGCCCCGCGTGCCGCCGTCCCGGAAGTTCCCACACCCATGTCACCGCCCGCTTGAAGCGTTGCACGGTTGCTAGCATAACCGGATCCCCGTCAGCGGCGCTTACGGGGGCAGCCATCCGTGCGCCGCCGCGGGCCCGGCTGATTCCCGAGCACTGCCGCCAAGGGCAATGGGGGCGCGACATGGCCGCTCTTTGCGGTCGGCGCTCGAGAGGTCCGACGCAAGTCCCCCGTGGGTAGACGGGTTGGGCCTTAAGCCCGCTGCGGACGCGGTCAGCGCAGCCGTCCCGCGCGGCTGCCTTGCGCGCGGGCTTTGTTGCCCGCGCGCCGCGGCCTGGGTCCTCAGTAGGTGACGACGCTGCGGATGGATTCGCCCGAGTGCATGAGGTCGAAGGCGTCGTTGATCTTCTCCAGCGGCATCACGTGCGTGATCAGTGGATCGATCGCGATCTTCTTGTCCATGTACCAGTCGACGATCTTCGGCACCTCGGTGCGACCGCGCACCCCCCCAAATGCCGTCCCCTTCCACACCCGCCCGGTCACGAGCTGGAACGGCCGCGTCGCGATCTCCTGGCCCGCTCCTGCCACCCCGACCACCACCGACACTCCCCAGCCACGGTGACAGCACTCCAGCGCCTGGCGCATCAGCTTCACATTGCCAACGCACTCGAAGCTGTAGTCCGCACCCCCGTCCGTGAGCCCCACCAGATGCGCCACCAGATCCCCCTCCACTTCCTTCGGGTTCACAAAGTGCGTCATCCCAAACTGCTCCGCCAGCGCCTTGCGCTTCGGATTCAGGTCCACCCCGATGATCTTGTTGGCGCCCGCCATCCGCGCCCCCTGGATCACGTTTAGACCAATACCCCCCAACCCAAACACCACCACGTTCGCCCCAGGCTCCACCTTGGCGGTCTTGATCACCGCCCCAATCCCCGTCGTCACCCCGCAGCCGATGTAGCACACCTTCTCGAACGGGGCGTCCTCGCGGATCTTCGCCACCGCAATCTCCGGCAGCACCGTGTAGTTGGAGAACGTCGAGCAGCCCATGTAGTGATAGACCGGCTCCTTACCTAAGTGAAAGCGCGTCGTGCCATCGGGCATCACCCCTTTGCCCTGGGTCGCCCGGATCGCCGTGCACAGGTTCGTCTTCTGCGAGGTGCAGCTCTTGCACTGGCGGCACTCGGGCGTATACAGCGGAATCACGTGATCCCCCTTCTTCACCGAGGTCACCCCGGGACCCACGTCCACCACGATCCCCGCCCCCTCATGCCCGAGCACGCACGGAAACAGTCCTTCCGGATCCGCCCCCGAGCGCGTGAACTCATCCGTGTGGCACACCCCGGTGGCTTTCAGCTCCACCAGAACCTCCCCCGCCTTCGGTCCCTCAAGATCCAGCGTCACTATCTCAAGCGGCTTCCCCGCCGCCGTGGCAATCGCTGCGCGTGTTTTCATGGGTTCGGTTCCTGCTACGAGAGGCTAATTCGGTCAAGCATAGATGCGGCCCGGCAGCCCATAAATAAAGGCCCCGCGCAGCGGCTGCGCAGGGCCTTCGGACGTCGGGGTCTTAGGCCTCAGGCGGCCAGAACGCCCTTTTTCTTCGCGGCGTCCGTGGCCAGGAGGTCCATGAGCGGCGGCGACAGGCAGTCGTAGGGCTCAAGTCCCAGCTCCTTCAGACGCGCGCGCACGGCGCCCATCTGGTCAGGCTTGGTGCCCGACTCGATGATCGAGGAGACGAACGCGGCGAAGCGCGGCTCCTCCCAGCCCTCTTCCTTCGAGAGCTCCGTATGGAAGAAATCCAGGCCGTGGAAGGGGTGGGCCTTGTTCTCGATGCGCCCGTACATGTGCACGCCGCAGCCGCTGCAGGCATAGCGCTGAATGGGGGCCTTTTCGTCCACGATCTTCAGCTTGTTGCCGTTGGCCGTCACCGTCACCTTGTCGCGGCTGATGACGCCGATGACCGAGAACGTAGCGCCGGCGGGCTTCCAGCACTTGGTGCAGCCGCAAGCGTGGTTGAAAGCGACGTTGCCGCCGATCTTAACCGTCACCGGGCTGCTGGTGCACTTGCAGGTGAGTGTGCCGCCGCCGAAGTTCGCGGCGCCCTTCTTGACTCCGTTATCAACCGACGGATGGATCTTGGTTGCCATGGTAATCGTGCCTCGTCACTTGGGTTTGTAGGTCTTGCGCCGGCCCCGCAGCGGGCTTCAGTCGGCATCCTGCATGGCCGCGGCCAGCTGCGGCGCGTGCCGCAGCAGCCCGTGCCGATGGATCTTGCGATAGATGGTGCGCCGGCTGATATGCAGCCGTGCGGCGGCCGCGCTCACGTTCCATTGGCATGACTCGAGCATGCGGCGCAGCGCATCGCGCTCCGCGCCGCTGAGCACGCTCTCGCCCTCGACATCGAGGGCAGCGTCGGCGTCAGTACGGCTGACATCCTCGGCCACACACCCGGCCAGCCATTCCTCATTGAAGTCGGCGAGCGTCAGATGCTCCCCACTGCGCAGGGCGAGCATGGTGCGCACGACGTTGCGCAGCTGACGCACGTTGCCGGGCCAGGAGTGGCGCGCCAGGCGCGTCAGCAGCGCCGGCTCGATCTCGATCGCCTCAGCGCCGGCCTCGCCGCGCAGCAGCTTCATGATGAGTTCAGCACTGTCGGTCCGCTGGCGCAGCGGCGGCAGCCGCACCGTAATGCCGTTCAGGCGGTAGTAGAGATCCTCGCGGAACTGACCCTTCGCAATGAGATCGAGCGGGTGGTGCTGGGTGGCGCTGATGACGCGCACATCGACGCTCACTACCTTGCTGGCTCCGAGGGGCATCACTTCGCGGTCCTCGATGACGTTCAGGAGACGCGTCTGCAGCGTGACTGGCATGTCACCGATCTCATCCAGGAACAGCGTGCCGCCGTTGGCCTGGAGGATGCGGCCGATGCCCCCTTCGCGCGTCGCACCCGTGAAGGCGCCGGGCTTGTGGCCGAACAGCTCGCTCTCGATGAGGGTTTCGGGGATCGCCGCGCAGTTGACGGTCACGAAGGGCTTGTCGGCGCGGTTGCTGGCATTGTGGATGGCACGCGCACAGAAACCCTTGCCGGTGCCGGTCTCGCCCAGCAGGAGCACCGAGATATCGCGGTCCACGACGCGGCGCAGCACCTCGATGTTGTGCTGCATGGTCGCATCGGCCGATTGCAGGCACTCGAGCGTGCCGCGCGCGACGACCGGGGCGGCCGCCTCGGCGCCCGCGACGCTTACCTGCGCGCGGCGCGGTGCGTCGACGGGCGGGTGCACGGTGGCGAACCAGCGGCGCGCCGCTGCCTTGGGCGACAGCGCCTCGGCGCGGTAGCCGCGCTGCGCGGCAAGACGCGTCAGGGTCGCGAGCGTCGTCTCGAGGACCTGCTCGACGCGCTGCCCGCACACGGCCTCGTGGTTGCGCTGCCCGAGGAGCGTGAGACCTGAACGGTTGACGCCCCTGATGATGCCCTGGTCATCGAAGGCCAGCACGCCCTCGCCGGGGGTGCTGACGAACTCCGCGCAGCGATGGAAACGCACCAGGTGCAGGTCGCGGCAGGCGGAGAGCAGCGTTCGGTTCTCGACATTGGTGGCCGCCATCTCCACCAGCGCGAGCGTATGGCTCTGCGGGTTGGAGGAGGAGCCGGAGATATCCAGCGCCGCAAGCAGCTCCCCGCGCATGTCGAAGATCGGCGCGGCGCAGCAGGTCAGAGCGGTATTCTGGGCGAGGAAGTGATCGGTCCTGTGGATGACGACGGAGCGGCCGGTGGTGAGGCAGGTGCCCATGCCGTTGGTGCCCATCTCCCGCTCGCTCCACATCACGCCTTCGCGGAAGCCGCTGCGACGCGCGGTGGCGGAGAACCCGGTATCGCCGACGTAGCTGAGGATGACCCCGTCGCGGTCGGTCAGCATGATGCTGTACTCGGAATGCTTGATCAGCTTGCCGAGTGCCTCCATCTCGATGCGCGCGATGCCAAGCAGAACGCCCAGGCGATCGCGGCGCGCCTGCAGGTCCGCCGCCTCTACGCTGTTCGGGCGCTTGATCTCCTGCGGATCTAGGGCATACGCGTTGAGGCAGCGGCTCCAGGATGATCGGACCAGGTCCGTGATCGGAAGCTCTGCCCCGTGCCGACGGACCAGATTGCCAATGTGGTCCGCATGACTGTGGGACGCGGGTCGCGCACGCATCATAACCAAGACTCCCCCTCAACCTGCCGGATCGACGGTCGTCTACGGCGGTGGACAGCCGAACTTACACTCCGGCGCGCCGTGGTAGTTGAACCGCACGAACGCAAGGATGCGCCACAAATCGTCGTCCGTCTTCACGACCTGACCCATCTGTGGCATCGGCCCAACAACATTCTCCTGCGCCTTGCGGCTGTACCCCTTGCTCTGCAGGATCTGGGTGCCATAGGCGACCAGCCGGAACAGGGTGTCGTCGTCGCCGCCATAGACCCAGGTGTCGTTGGTGAGCGGCGGACACATGCCGCCGCCTCCGGTGCCCCCGTGGCAACCGTTGCAGCCATAGTTAAGGTAAAGCTTGTTGCCCGCGGCCACCGCATCGGCGTCGGTGTCCTTGTAGGGGTTCTTGAGCGTGCCCTGGGGCGACGAATCGGCCCGCTGCACCGGGGTCATGGTGCCGCCGGTCGGGGCGGCTACGGGTGCACCGGCCGCCGGGGCGGGTGCACCCGCGGGCGGAGTCTGCTGCTGTGCGTAAATCAGGGAAGATGTCAGGCCTGCCAGGCAAAGAATCAACGTTCTCTTAAGCACTACGCGCCTCTGTTTCACTGCTCGCAATTGCGTCCCTTTTAGGCTCCCGGTCGCGACGCTGGCCCATCCAGGAGCTTGATCACCTTCGGATCTCCCTTGTCACGCGCGATCGACAGGGCGGTATCACCCCGGTCGGTCTGTGCCTTCACATTCGCACCGGCACGCACCAGCAGCTCAACCATGTCGGCACGGCTGTTGGCGACCGCAATCATCAGTGCAGTGACCCCGCCGCTGTTCTTGGCGTTCACGTCGGCTCCCTTCTGGATGAGCGCCTGCACCAGGGGTTCGGAATGGTTGGCGGTGGCCAGCATGAGCGGCGTGTAGCCACCCTCTCCCACCGGCCGGGCCGGGTCGGCGCCGGCCTGCAGCAGCGCGACCGCGGCATTCTCCTTGCCATACTGGGCTGCAATGCCAAGCGGGCTTAAGTCCTGCTTGCTGAGCGCATTGGGATCGGCGCCCTTGGCAGCGAGGATCTTCACGTCTTCGGGACTGTCGAGGTAGGCCGCCGTCATGAGCGGCGTCCAGCCATCGCGGTCACGCTCGTTGGGGTCGGCACCGTGCGCGATCAGTAATTCCACCATGGAGGGCTCTGCCATGATGATCGCGTGGTGCAAGGGGGTCTCGCCCTGCAGGTCCTGGGCGGAAACGGAAGCGTGCTTCTTCTCCAACAGGTAAACGACGCGCTTCTGGTCGTTGGCCATCACCGCGTTGTTGAGCTCGGTATTGACATCGGCCCCGTGCGCCAGCCACTCGTTGAGCTGCGCGATGCTGACCGTTGCCGTCGCCTGCTTGGGCTCCGGTGCTGCCGGCTTATACGGGCCGTGGGCGGGAAGATCGCCGCCGATGATGCAGTCATCGCAGCTGACCAGCGGCACGCCGTAGTCCACGAGGATCGCGCGGATCGCATCCTTCTGCTCGTGCAGCGCCTTATTGAGACTCTGCTGCAGAGCCTTGTCGTTGCGGCGTACGGCGACCGCCATATC
>Ga0302314_10000870_pt1 | contig 56178 bp, 41 predicted proteins | sample III_Palsa_N2_3_FD_200533 | JGI IMG/M metagenome (GOLD analysis project Ga0302314, IMG submission 200533) | Peat permafrost microbial communities from Stordalen Mire near Abisko, Sweden - III_Palsa_N2_3 | ecosystem: Environmental > Terrestrial > Soil > Palsa > Peat permafrost | place: Sweden...
TTTCATTTATAATAAGATATTATCGACTGGCGCCTGGGGGCCTTTGCGCATTATCGCGCAGAACTACGCAGCAACACACCACCGTCTTCGCGCGACATTGATACGCCACTCTCGTCCGGAAGCGGGCTGATGAACCATCCGCCGCCCGGCGATGGGGCTGCCCGCCTACTATGGCTGCTCAGACGTGGGCGATCCGATCCCTCGGGCGCGGCGCGTGATCCAGCACCTGGCCGCCGAACATCGAAAAGAGCGTCGCCAGCGACCACGCCAATGGATCGTTCCCGGCGCGGACATCCCGCTCTGCGGCGAGGTCCGTCCGATCGACGATGCGTTCATCGCGGGGATCGTTCCGGTCGTAAGGCATGTTGAGTCCCCGGCGTGAGCTGGACAATCTGTGGGATCGCTATCCGACAAACCCCCGACTCCGGAATTCGATCCGGAACTTCCGAACGATTTTCAGTCGCGCGGCACCCGCCAGCCGGCGACCTGCTGTCCGACGTCCAGATTCTGCACCAGGCTGGCCCGCGTACCGACATGGCGCCCCCGACCGAAACTTTGCGGCGGCAGGCCGGCGATCGGGAACGCCTGGAGCGTTTCCAGTGCCGCGATCAGCCGCGCCCGGGTCGGGCGGGCGCCGATACGCTTCAATCCCTCGATCAGCACGGCCGCCGCCCCCGCCGCCAGGGCCGTCGGATCGTCGGACGCCACGGGCGAGACCAGCCGAAGCCGGCCGGCGTCGCCGGAGCCAGACGCCTGGTCGGCGGCGCGACCGGCGATCAGGGCTGTCGGCGGCACCTGGCCGATCAAGCGGCGCGGATCCTGCCCCGGTGCCGCCAGAACGACGTCGGCCCGGGACGGATCGACCAGAGTGCCGCCGTCGCGTCGCACGCGTTCGGCCAAGCCCGGCTCTCGCGCGAGCAGAGCCAGTCGAGGATGCGGGTGTTCCTCGGCGAGCGCATCGATCAGCACCGCCATCTGATCCTCCGCCGTCGCCACCAGGAAGAAGGCTTCCGGCGCCGTCGGATCGGCCGCAGCCCCGAGCGGGCCGACGACCGGCAGGTCGATGACGACACCGGCGGGCAGCAGGGTCCCGACCAGGGCCAGCAGGTCCTCGCCCCGCACCAGCCGCGCGACGGCGGCAGCCGGGTCGGTGCCGGCATCTTCGACCACGAGCCGCAGGGTCCGGCCATAGAGCGGACCCGCGGCGGCGAATTTCGCTTCGATCGCCGCTTGCAGCAGCCGGCCGGTCGCGGCGGACGGCCCGCTCAGCGGCAATACCGTGCCGACCCGGATCTCGTCCGGCGCCACGCCCGGCTCCGGATCGGCGTCGGTGCCGACCAGGGCCAGATAGGCCTCGAGCGCGGCAAATTCGGCCTTGGAGAACGCGAACCGCGCCATGGGCAGCGCCAACTGGCGGCCGGCCGGGTCGGTCCCCATCGTCACGGCGCGCACGAAACCCTCGGCAGCATAGGCCGGTCGCGCCGGCTCGATCACGCGCGGACGCGACAGCGTCGCCCCATCGATCGCGGGAACGGCGACACCGCCTTCGGTCCCGCCCCGGGCATCGGCGCCGTGGCAGCCGGCACAGCGCGCCTGATACAGCGGACGGCCGGCGTCGTCGCCCCAGGCGGATGCACCGGACAGGCCGGCGATCAGCGGCAGAAGGACGGCGAGACGGCTCAATGGGTCGGCGGATCGGCCAGGGCCAGCACCTGCCGGGTGATCGTGGCGGGATCGTCGAGCGCCAGCAGTTTGATCCAGGTGCCGGTCGCGACATTGCCGGCGATCAGGCCGGAGCTGTGGTCGGTCGGATCGCTGGTATAGCCACCCAGCTTGCGTTCCAGCACCGCCATCTCGTCGGGATCGCCGGTCAGGAAATACCAGCCCTTGCGCACGCCGAACGCGCTGGAGAATTTCTTGAGCGCCGCCGGGTCGTCGTGGAACGGGTCGACGGTCAGCGACAGCATGACGACCGAGCGGCCGAGGCGATCGCCCAGCAGATCCTGCACCCGGGCCAGGTTGGTCGTCTCGGGCGGGCAGACGTCCTGGCAACCGGTCAGCATGAAATTGATCAGCACGATCCGCCCGTCCATCAGATCGTCGAACAGCCTCAGCTTCTGTCCATCCTGGGAGACCAGCAGCGGGTTGGTCATATAGGTCCGCGCGGCGGTCGCGGCGGCGGTCCGGGCGGGCGGTCCGGCGGCCTTGGTCAGCGCCTGGGCGATCTCGTCCGGGTCGTAGCCGTCGATATGGGTCCAGCCGCCCGCCGGATCGTTATGCACCAGCACCAGCGGCATGTGATCCTCGGGATTGCCCAGAGGCTGGCCCATTCGGTCGAGCAGCTTCGCGATATCCGACCGGGCGCCGGTGACGAAGGTCCAGCCGGGCCCCTGGTCGAAATTCGCGGCGAAATCCTTGAGTTTGGCCGGCGTGTCGGTCGTGGGATCGATGCTGATCGAGATCAGGGCGACATCCTTGCCCATGCGTGCCGACAGGCGCTGCTGCACTTCGGCGAGGTTGGCCGACAGCGGGCGGCAGAAGCTGGTACAGGTCGTATAGAAGAAATCGATCGCGACGGTCCGGCCCTTGACCAGATCGCTGTAGAAATGCCGGCTCTGTCCGGTCTGGTCGATCACGGTCACGTCGGGCAGCGTGTCGTCCGCCGCCCGCGCCAGCATCGGCAGGGTCAGCAGCAGGGCCGCCAGCAGCAGGCGTCGGATCATGCCGCATCCCTCCGCGCCATCTGGCGCCGCGCCCAGAATGGCATCTCAGGCCAGCGTCGCTCCAGCGCATAATAGCTCGTTCGGCCTGCTTCATATTCGGTCCAGGCGGCATCATGGCGGGCACCGGCGGCGACCAGCGCTTCGGTGTCGCCGCCCAGCCGGCGGGCGCAGGCCGCAGCGGCGGCGATGCCGGTTTCCAGCGCCGAACTGATGCCCTGGGACGAGAGCGGATCGAACGACGCCGCGGCATCGCCGATCGCGAGCCAGTCGGGTCCGGCCGACCGCTCCAGCCGCGCGCTCGCCGCCGGCACCACCATCGGCGGTCCGGCCAAGCCCGCGCCATAGCGCAACGCCCTGGCGGCGGTTTCGGGTGCCGCTGCCAGCCGGTCGAGCCAGCCGTGCAGGCCCGTCACCCCGTCTCGCGCCAGATCCGCATCGGTCATGAACACCGCGACCAGCCGGTCCTGCGGCAAGGGTGCCGAATACCACCAGCCAGTGTCCACCGCCTCGACCAGGGTCGCGGGCGGCTCAGGCGGGCCGTCAGCACGACGGGCGACATAGCCGGCGATCGCGACCATCCGGTCGATCGGGCGGCGGCGAAGGCCGAGCGCGCGGGCGAAGGCCGAGCGCCGGCCGGTCGCGTCGAGCACGAGCGGCACCTCGACCTCATCGCCCTCGGTCAGCGTCAGCCGAAAGCCACCGCCGGCACGCGGGGTCGCCTGGGCGAGCGAGGCCCGGCGTGAGACGGCACCGGCCGTCTCGGCCGCACGGCGCAGCAGCACGTCGAACCGGCGCCGGTCCAGGTGCCAGCCAGCACCGTTGCGGTGATAGAGAAAGTCGCGGCCCCAGGGCTCGGCCCCGCCCCAGGCCGACCAATTGCCGACCGACGGCAGAAAGCCCTCGCCCGCCATCTGATCGCGCAGACCCAGCCGATCCAGCAGCGGCTTGGCGCTGGGCGGCAGGGTCTCGCCGACGGGAGGACGGCCGGTGCCCGGCTCGACCAGCAGCACCGCCGCGCCCAGTCGGGCCAGCGCCAATGCCGCGGCCGCCCCGGCCGGCCCACCGCCGATGACGGCGACGTCGATCAATGCGGCGTTCCCATGCCCCAGATCTTCCCGTTCCGGCGCTGATAGACCCGATGCTGGATCGGCAGCTTCGGCTTCGCCGGCGGTGCCACCGAGAGCGCCAGCAGCCGCTTCTCCTCGAGCGGGCAGCCCTCGTCGATCCATTTCGCCAGCACGTTGCCGCAGGTCAGGCCGCCCGTGTCGGGCACCACGCTGCGGAACGCCCGCGCCATGTCGCCATTGCCGGCGAGCAGGCTCGAGGTCAGCGGGCTGGCGATCGAATCCCACGGCACGATCCAGCCGTTCTCCGGCTCGGCCAGCGCGCCCATCAGCGCGATGTTGCCGGCCTCGAACCATTCGTGCAGCGACAGCGAGAGCTTGACGCCCTTCTTCTTGGGGTCCGGCCCGCTGATGCGCACATTGTGGCCGGGATCGCCGACCTGGCGCTGGCGCAGCGTATCGATGACGTAGTCCATCGCCTTCCGCAGGCTGATCGTCTTGCCGTCGGCCTGGGCGAGCGACACGGTCCAGTCGCGGAGCAGCTGCAGCTCGGTCGGGGTGAACACGTGATACATCGGCCCGGTGAAGCTGGTCAGCTGGAAGAACGGACTGACCTCGGGCTTGCCTGGCACGATCAGGCCGCCACGCTGCAGTTCCTGCATGAAGCCGGCCGGATCGAGGAACCAGTCGTTGATCGCGGCATGACCCAGGCATTTGATGCCGTGGCTCTGGCTGGCATAGGGCGCCTTGGCGGTGATCAGATCCTGGACGCGCTGGTTCAGACTGTTGTTCTGCAACGAAGCGGCGATGGCATTGCCCAGATTGCCGAGCGTGCCGAAGGTGACGTAGCCGGTCCAGATCCGCTCCCACGCGGCGCGCATCGGCCCTTCGCCCTCGTTGGCCCGGATCTGGTCCAGATACATCTCGACCGCCTGCTGGGCCAGCGCGCCATGGCCGCTGGCCGCATTGTCGATGCCGACATGCAGCTTGTAATAGATCGGGTCGATGCCGAAGGCGTTCAGCTGGGCGACGGTGAGCTGCAGCCCGATCGACGACCACTCCAGCATCAGCGTCATGCCCAGGATCTCGGGCAGGAACTCGTCGTCGAACTGCGAGATCGCCAGCAGGAAGCAGGGCTGGGTGAAGGCCTCGTCCAGGAAGCGCGGGTCCTGGGCATAGGCGTTGGTATGCAGGTCCGGCAGGTAGATGTTCACGCTCTTCAGCATGTCGGTATAGACGTTCGCGTGGTTTTCGGCCGTGACGCCATCGCCCAGCTCGTCCTGGCGGATCTTGGCCAGCAGCTCGCCGACATGATCGACCGGCCCGTCCGGCACGGCCCGCCGCAGCCAGGCGCCGTCGAGCTGGTTGAACGGCCCCATCTGCAGCTGCTGATAGATCTGCTGTTCGCGCGTCGAGGTCGCCAGATAATTCTGTGGCTTGAACTGGGCGCTCGACAGGTCGCGCGGGTCGGACGTCGTCTGATTGTCGCGCACGAAATTGGCGTAGATCAGCTGCAGCCGGTTCACGAGTGCTGCCTGGCTGTAGGGGAAGAAGCGCCAGACTTCGTCGGCATCCGCCTCGGTCATGTTCCGGCGACCCTCGGCCAGATATTGATGCACCAGCTGGCGCGCGCGCGGCACGAAGTCCGGATAGGAATCGATGTTCATCAGGTAGTAGAAGAAATCGCGCTCGGACGAGCCGAAATAGGGCGAGCGCTCGGTCTCGACATAGGCCACCTGGGCGGGCCCGACCGCGCGCGGCACGACGAAGCCGAAATGCGACCAGGCCTTGACCATGTCGTTGTCGAGCGTCGGCGACACGTCGGAAATGCCGCGCGCCCAGGGCACGCGGGTCGCGAGGGAGCGGCCGATCGAGCCTTCGTCGCCAGGCTGGTAGTCCTTCAGCACGGCCTGGAACTGCTCTTCTGTCACGACGTCGTCCGGCCGCGCGGTCGGCCACCAGTTCGTGTTGCACTCGGCGAAATCGGCCTGCCAGGGCAGCGCCATATGGCGGGTGATATCGCCCGGCCGCAGATCCTGGGCCAGCCGGCACGGGCCCGACCAGGTCGTCGGATGGGTCGCGATATAGGTGATCTCGATGCCCGGATAGAACGGCGCGCCAATGCAGGGATCGAACGCTGCCCGGTCGAGCGCCGCCGGCTGCTCGGCCAGCGGCATGTTCTCCAGGGCGACCGGCTGCGGCACGCCCTTCCAGTCCGCCTCGAATTTCCCCGCGGCCCACAGCGTCATGTCGCGATACTGCGTGTCCGAAAGCGTCAACCAGGTGACATAGAGGCTGCCCGGCGGCGGGTCGGCCATGCCGGTGACCGGCCATTGCTCGTCCGTCGCGCAGTCGTAAACCTTGTCCAGCACGCCCGGCGCCACCACCGGATCCTCCAGAGTCTGCGGCTCGCCGCCATCGCCGGACATCTGCGGCATGAAGCCGTAATTGGCGTATTTCGCCGTTTCCGGCGTGTCCTTGGCATCCGGCGTCTGGGCGACCAGACCGGGCGGGCGCAGGCGGCTAAACAGATGCTGGCGCGCGGTCGCGGCGTCGCCCTTGGCATTGGAGGACAGCAGGCCGAATAGCGGACTGTGCACGTTGGCGAAGTAATTGTTGGTATTGGCGCCATGGTGCTGGTAGGCGGTTCGATTGAGCCAGCTGATGTCGCCCAGCCGGCGCAGGATCGGGTAGATGTCGTTGGTGAAGGACACCGGCCGCTCCGGCGGCAGCTTGCCGCCGTGCTGGCTCTTGTCCCAAGTCTCCATCGCGGTGTCGTAGAGCGTGGTCAGGCTTTCGGAGAAAGGCGCGAACTTGGGCGGCACGACCAGGACCCAGGCCTTGTCCTGGACCGGGATGGCACGCCCGCCGACCTTGACCTCGGCCGAGACCGGCCCGTCCGAGGTGTCGTCATACCAATAATCGTTGTTGGCGTAATAGTTGGTGTCCATCAGGCGCCCGATCGGATTGTCGGGGATCAGCGTGTCGGACTGGCCATAGCCGCCAAGCACGAGCAGCCGCCCTTCGGTATCGACCCGGAGCGTGCCGAGCGAGACCTCGGCCTTGGCGGATTGACGGACCGGGTCGACCAGCTGGCTCTTGCCGGCGCAGTTCCACCAGCCGTCGCGCGAGCCGGCCTGCGGGTCGGTCCCGCTCGGGATCGGAATGTCGGAATAGGGCAGCGGCCCGATCGTGCCGCCGTCGAATTCGACCGGCGCCCCGCCCGGCGTGATCGAACGCGGCCCCGGATCGATCACCAGATATTTCGCCCGCTCGGCCGGGTCCATCAGTTCCTGATTGCGCGGCGGCGTGCCGTCCGGATTGTACTTGTAGAAATTCGGATATTGGCTTTGCCAGAAACGGCCGAGGAACGTGTCGTATTCGGGCTTGCGGTTGGCCAGATGCACGGTCCAGACGATGTCGGCATCGGCGCCGGTCACCTCGCCCAATACCTTGTCGTCCGTGTCATAGGCATAGAGCCGGAAGCGCGCCGCCTGGCGCTTGATCCGGCCGACCGGGTCCTTGAAGCCGCCGACCGGCGAGGGCGTCACGCCCGGCGTCTCCGGTCCGACGAAGAATTCGTCCGGGCTGTTGCCGAGGCGCGCGATGCCCACACCGGGATAGATGCGGCAATAGGCGATCCGTCCAGCGTCGATCTTGCTCATGGTTTCCCCCTCGATAGGTCGGCGGCCGCGTCCTGGCGCGGCACTTGGATCAGGCGTCCCGCCGTCGGCACCAGGGCCACGGACGGCGCCTCGACGAACAGGTAGTAGGTGCCGCTGTCGGGCACGGCGATCTCGGTCTCATAAAATCCATCGGCACCGGGGCGCGCGATGCTTTGCGACCGGTCGTCGCCCGGCACGCGGAAGCTGACGACGCGCACGTCCTTGACGCCGCTGCGGGCCTTGCCGTCGGCCGGATCGACCAGGCGGAATTTGACCGGCAGCGGCCGCCCGGCCATCGGCGTGGCGCCCAGCGCCATGCCGGCGACCTGCGGCGGCGGATTGGCCTCGTCGCCAGGGAGGACGACCTCGAAGCAATGCACCAGGCGCGGCTGGTCCAGATACAGCACGACGTCGTAGGTCCCGGCGCGCGGCAGGCGTCCGACCGTGCGGTAGCTGCCGGGTGCCGTCTCGCGCAGGCTGCGGTCGACCACCTCGATCGCGCGCGGCTCGCCGCCGAAGGCCGCGAAGCTGCCCGACGGCGCCGCCATGCCCTCGTGATAATCGTAGATCGCCTCGTCGCCCGGGTTGGCGATCAGCAGCTCGTCGCCGCCCGGCACCGGCACCATGCTGCCGGCGCGCGACCCGAGCTTGACCGCGCCCAGCGGCAATTGCCCGATGCCGACATTGAGGGCGTTCGGCGTGCGGCCCTCGACACCGATCTGGTCGAGCGGCAGGGTCTCCAGGAATTCGTCGCCGCGCCGGCGCAGATAGGCCAGATGATCGGTAAAGCCGATCGCATCCGGCCGGCCCTCGACGGCGAGCCGCTGCACGATCCGGTCGGTCGCGGTATCCAGCACGACGACCTCGCCCTTCTCGGGACTGGCGGCCAGCACGAAGCGGCCGCCGGGGGCGATCTTGAGCGCGGCGAGCCCGTCCGGACCCGGCACCCGGCCGAGCGCGCCCGGCGGCTCGGTGCCGAGCACGGTCACGGTCCCGTCGGCGGCCGCGACATAGGCGCGCCGTGCCAGCGCCGAATATCCGACCGCGACCGGCTGATGCCCTGTCGGCACCGTCGCGGCGATGCGCCCGGCGGCAAGATCGATGATCCAGGCCTGGTCGGCCTCGGCCGCCGTGGCGAAAGCAAAGCGGCTGTCCGCGTCGATCGCAAGATCGGCGGCCCCGGCGCCGGTCGCAAGCTTGACCGGCGGCGTCTCGGGCTTGGACAGATCGAAGATCGCGACGCCGGTCTCAGCGCCCTGGCGATAGGAGGCCAGCAGCAGCCGCTCATCGGGGCTGAGCGCCAGGCGGTCGGGCCCCGGCAGCGGCAGCTTGCGTTTCACCGTCCAGTCGATCGCATCGACCAGGGCGACCTGATCGGCCAACGGCTCGGCCACGGCCAGGATATCGCGCGCCCGGCTGACCGCCCAGTCGCTGCCCGGCGCGTCCAGCGTCGCGAGCCCGATCAGGCGCGAGCCGCCGAAGCCGCTGCGCGGGTCGATCACCGAGATCTGCGCCGTATCGCCCAAGCTCAGGACATAGAAGGCGTTGAGGTCCAACGCCGGTGCGGTCAGCGCCGTGTTCGCGATGAAGCCGGCCGCCGCCGCCCGACAGGCGCGGGCATCGGGCGGCGCGTCCGCGGTGCGGCGCATCAGCCAGGCCGCCGGATGAACGCCGCGCAATGGCGTCGCTTTCGGGCCAGTCGCGAGCGTGATGGCGAAGTGCCCGTCCTGCCCCGCGATCGGACCGCCGTCGGCGGCACCAGCGAGCGAGAAACCGACGCGGATGCCTTCGGTTTCGATCGCCGATGGTTCGGCCGCCCTGGCACCGGACAGCGCCAAAGCCAGGAGACCGACGGTCAGGATTGATCTCATTTGAGATCCAGCCCGACATGCCGCCGGTTCTGCACCACGGCGCGCCGGGTCGGCGGATGGGGCGACGGCGCCGCGACCACATTCGCTGCCAACAGCTCCTGCGGCCGCCGCCAATGCGCCGTGCCGCCGTTGGGCGACACCACGTCGACCGCCGCGGGCGGCAACGCCAGCGTGAGGCTCCAACGCCCGTCCGGGCCGACGGGGACGGTACTGTCCTGGCCGTCGGCCGTCAGCTTCAGCGTCTGGGCATAGGCACGGTCGGCCGGGTTGCGCGCCGGTCGGACCGAGACGATCCCGGTGATGGTGACGGACTTGCCGTCCGCCGCCGACGTGAGCCCGGTTACCCGGACCGTGTCGCCGAACTCGCCCGCCGCCGGCTTCCCCGGCTGCTGCACCCGGAACAGGCCCCAGAAACCGACCTGGAACTGATCGGCGGTCCAGGTCCGATAGACATAGTCGCCCGCGACCTGGCCCACGCCGCCGGCGGCCGGGATCACCACGTCATAATGCGAGGTGACGCCATAGCCGCTCTGCACGCCCTGGTAGGGCGAGGCGGGATTGCCGCCGATCACGGCCGAATCTTTCATGTAGGGCAGGCTCTGCCAGGCATGGCCGGTCAGTTCGAACACCTGCTGATTGTCGCCATTGCCGCCGGCATGCAGCAGGCGGAAGCGCACCGGCATGCCGGCCGACGCCACGAAGATCGGCGTTTGCGGATCGCCGCCGACCAGGCTGTTCGACAGATACCGGCGGGTATCGAACGCGCTCCAGGCGATGCCGCCCAGACGGGCGAGATCGGCCGGGCACAGGGCGGACCAGTTCACCGTGGCACTGGGCGGCACCGGGCAGGCCGGCGTCGCCGGCGGCAGCGAACTGTCCGAGGGCAGCGGGCCCAGGACGCCGTTGAGTTCCTGGCCGTAGCGGTAGATCGCCGGCTCGGTCCGGTAGTTGACCGCCGACAGCGCATTGCCGACGGTATAGTTCGAGAAGCCGTTCAGCAGGATATTGACGTCATCCTGCCCGTTCACGACGAAATCGCGGAACGATCCGCCGTCGGCGGTGAACACGGTCGCCGAACTCGCGTCGCCCGGATCCTCGGTCCAGCTCGACCCGACCGGCTCGATCACCAGCCCGCCGAACAGGCCGCGATAGGCATGGTTGAGCGGATCGGACGGTTGCAGATTGATCGCGCCGAACTCGATCGGCGTCGCAACCGGATCGCCCTTCGGGCCCGCCGTGACGCTGCCGGCGTACCAGCGATAGGTGCGGTTGCCGCCCGGCGGCACGGTGCTGTCCGGGTTGGCGCCGACATTGGTGCCGTCTTCGGTCTTCACGTCGATCGCGAGCAGCTGCGGATGCAGCCCGATCGAGGTCGAGGGCTCCAGGTTGATGTTGGCGAAGGGCGCGGTATAGGGAATACGGAAGGCATTGATCGGCGTGTTGAAGACCGGCTCCTGGCCGGTCATGCCGTTGGTCAGCTTGAGCTCGATCACATCGCCGGCCGCCGCCCGCAGCGCCAGCGGTTCGACCGTGACACCCTGCTTCAACCGGCCGCCGGGCACGCAATCGGTGCCGCCCGGCGCGCAGAGATCGCTGTCGCGGACATAGACGATCGCCAGCGGGTCGGTCAGCTGTTCGTTGGCGGCGAAGCCGCCGCCCACCAGCGTCAGCCCACGGCCGTTATAGACCAGCGATTGGGTCGGACCGGTCAGCTCCTGGATGGTCAGCGCCGTCACCGCGAACTGGCGCAGGCACGGCTGGCCCTTGGTACAGTCGGTCGAAAGCTGCGGCAGCGTGAAGGCAAGCTCGGCCGGCGCCGGAGCCTTCGACGGCTGCCCGGCCGGAGCCGCAAGGCAGTCCGGACAGGGCGGGGCCGGATTGTCCGGCAGCGGCTTCAGCTCCGGCCGCAGCTCGGCATAGGTCCGCAGCAGGCCCCAGAGCCCGTTCGAATTGCCTTCGAGCGACGCGCTGGTGCTGTAGAGATAGTCGCCGGCGCGCGGCACCTTGACCAGCAGCTCGAAATGCTCGCTCAGCAGCTGCAACTGGCTCTCGCGCCAGCCGGAATTCGGATTATAGGGCTCGAATTTCCAGGGCAGCCCATGGGTCATGACGTCATGCATGGTGGTAAAGCCGCCAGCGAGCAGGCGGAACTGCACCGCGTCGCCCGGATAGGCCTGCAGCAGCGGCGTATAGGGATCGGCCGCCTCCATGCCGCTGCTGATCGGCTGCTTGGGGAAGGTGAAGCAGGCGGCGTCGGTACAGGCGGGATTGATCTTGCCGCCCGGGGCCGGCTGGGTCGCAAACGGCGCGGTCCGGCCCGGGATCGAGGCATAGGCCCAGGAACTGTCGCCGGCCTGGCCGGCCGCGGGGCCGGTGCCCGCCGCATTGGCGAGGCGCAGCGGCAGCGGCTCGCTGCGATAGTTCATCGAGAAGGTGCCGGCGCCGAAATCGCCGATGACTTGGGTCTGCGGCGAACCGCTGGTCCCGATATTCGGGTTGATCGCGTTCGCCGTGTCGGTCCAGCCGGTATAGCCGGCATAACCATCCTTGGTCGGCGTGCAGCCGGGCGGCTGCTGCCCGGGATAGCAGGTCGGCTGATCGACGCTGGCCGGACCATAGGCGAATTGCGTGTCGGCCCATTCGAGGCCGAATTCGCGATAGCTGCCCTCCGGACCATTGGGCGGCAGGATCGTCGCGGCATAGCTGGTCGGGCCGCCATCGTCGCGGCCCTGGCCCAGCGGGGCGCCGTCCGGCCGGGTCCAGGCCGAGCCCTTGGGCTCGATCAGCACGCCGCCGTAGAGGCCGGCCTCCTGATGGGTCGAGGGCGAGAAATGATCGTGGGTGAACACGGTCATGTAGGACCGCTCGCGGCTGAGATCGGTCAGCGGATCGACATACCACAGCCGCACGGTCGCCTGGGCGCCGACCCAGTCCTGGCTGTCCGGCGTCGGGCCGTTGCCCAGGGCCTTGATCGGCTTCGGCGTCAGGATCTTGCGTTTGCTGCCGACCGGACAGGCCGGCAGGGCGCCCGCCGCCTGCGGCTGCTGGCATAGGCCGCCATCGACATTGATCGCCGCGATCCGGTCGCGCACTTCCTCGGCGGCGAAGGTGCCGTCCTCGTAATTGAAGCCGTTGGCGGCGCCATCGGCCGCCAGCACGTCGAATTTCACCAGATGGATGTGCTGGCCGATGATGTCGGTCGGCGTGCGGACCTCGAAATCATCCAGCTCGAAATAGGACGGGATCAGGTTGGTCTGCCAGTACTCGACGACCTCGCCATTGTTGGCGCGCACGAACAAAGGCTCCGGCGGCTTGGTGCCGTCGACCATCGGCTTGATATCGTCCCACAGCGCCATCAGGCGCTGCTGCGGATAATGCCAGCCGGCCTTGTTGAACACGGCATCGAGCTGAATATCGGCGCCCTTGTAGCGCCGGACCGGCACCGGGCCGATATCCTGCGGGATCGGGTTGGCGAAGGGCGCGCCGGAGCGGGCCGGCGCGCCGGTTTCCTTGAACACGGCCGGCTTGCCCTCGGGCGTGCGGCTCGGATGGTCGCGCAGCGCATGGGCCGCCATCGCCAGCTTCTCGACGGCGGTGCCGTCTTCGGGCAATTGCACGGCGTCGATCCGGTCCAGATCCTTGGTATAGTCGGTCAGGCTATGGACCTCGACCGCGACATGGCCGCCCAGCACCAGATGGCGCGGCAGGCCGCCGTCGAGCGTGTCGCCCGCATCCTGAGCGAAGGCCATCGGCGGGTGCGGCGGCCGATGGCCGGAGACGCCGGGCACGAAGAACGGATAGCCCGGGCTGGTGGTCGGCGCCTTGGCGAAATGGACCTGGCCACCGACGATCTCGACCGCGGCCGGCACCGGCGCCTCGGCATAGGACGGCAGCGGCACGACGGCCGGAATCGGCGTGCCGCCGGCGATTTCCGGATCGGGCAGCGCGCGGGCGCCCGGCTTGGCGCGGCCGTCGGCATCCAGCTCCGTGCCGGTTTCCAGCACGTCATGGACCCGGAACAGCGCCCACATGCCCGAGGCGAAATGCGGATAGAAATGGCAGTGGAAGATCGAGTCGCCGGCCGTCAGATTCTGATTGCCGGCGCCGCCATAGACCAGCTCCATCGAGAAGGACGAGCCCGGGCCGATCGACTGGCTATCGAGATAGTTGCTGCCCGGCGCGTCGGGCGAGAACAGCCATTGATGCGCGTGGTGGTGATGCACGTGATGGACCGACACCCCGGCATGGATTACCCGGAAGGTCACATGGTCGCCCAGATAGGCGTGATAGACGTTCGACGGATCGTCGGCATAGAATGCCTTGGTCGGCTTGATCGGCGGCAGGTCCGCCACGCTGCATTTGGTCGTGGCGATGCTGCCGGGCGCCGCCGGCGGGACCTGGATCGAGGTCAGCCAGCCTTCGACGCAATTCACGTTGGCCGGCGCATCGACGACCAGGCCCGGATCGCCGTTCGGCCAGGAGCTGAGAAAGAATTCCTCGAACTTGCATTCCGGGCATTTGGCCGACGGTCCGATCTGGAGCCGGTTGGCCAGGATCTCGTTGACGATGCCGGACGAGCCGTAATTGATCGCGAACCCGTCGCCGCCGCCGCCGATCGCCAGGTTGGTGTCGGTCACCGAATAATCCGGGAAGGCCTGGATCAGGTCCTGGGATTCGGAATAGAGCGCGGTCACCTCGCGGAACGGCGCCTCGCGATCGGGCAGCAGCGTCGGGTTCATCGTCGGCCGGCTGCCCTTGGCGAAGCGGCCATGGTTCGGACCGGTGATCAGCGCCGTCAGGTCGCTGTCGATGATCTCGACGCCATCGGTCATGCGCAGCACCGGGCTTCCCTTGGCCGGCCCGTCGCGATAGCGCGCGTCATAGTCGATCGTGTCGCCCTTGGCACTCGCCAGATAGTCGGCATGGGTGATCTGGCTGCGATACCATTCCGCGCCCGCCGGCTCGACCGTCACCGCGCCGAACAGGCCCAGCATCTGCTGGGTCTGGTTGAAGCCGTTGAAGTCGCCGGCCGGGCTATAGAGCAGGAAGGTGCCCTCGGCATCTGCATAGAGGGTGTAGGTGCGATGGCCGCCGGGGGGGACCTGGCCGTCCGGATTGGCGCCGGCATCGTAGCCGTCGTCGGTTATGTCGGTCACCGGCTCCAGCCCGGTGACATGGATCGAGGCCGCGCGCGTCACCGGCTGCTCCGGGCTGGCGATGGTCGGCGTCAGCCAGTTCCAAAAATCGATCCTCAGGCGATCATGCAGATCGACCCGCAACACGAGCGGCCGCGGACGCTTGCCGGGGCGCAACTGGACATTGCCGGGACCGATATCGCGGGTCGGATCGATCGCGACCACGTCGCCGCGCAGCGCATACATCATGCTTTCCGGCCGGGTCGTACCCAGCCGATTGATCATCATCGGCTGGTCGAACGCCACGACCTCGGCATGGAAGACGCGAGGTTGCGTGTCACCGGTGGTGGCAGCCCGCGCGATCTCCGGCATCGCATTTCCCAGCAGGGCCAGAAACAGGGCCGGCACGATGTGACGCAGACACCCGGTGAGACCGTTCGGCATGGCATCCCCCAATGGCCCGCCGCTATCAACAATTGCGGCGGGTCCCTGCGCACTCTATCGCGCATCAGGGGGGGACTCTCAACAGGAATTTCCCGCTATAGTTTCATTTACCTCAAAATTTCACGAAACCCCGGGTGGACGGTATATCTCGCTTTCACTCGTTAACGGCTCAATTCCCGCATCACCTTGAACAGCTCGGCCTTGGTCTCGAAGCCGATGCCCGGCGCGTCCGGCAGCCCGACATAGCTGTCCTCGACCCGGATGCCGTCAGCAAAGCCGCAGAACGGCTTGAACACGTCGGGATAAGACTCGTTGCCGCCCAGATGCAGGCCGGCCGCGATGTTGAGCGACATCTGATGGCCGCCATGGGGCACGACCCGGCGGGTCGACCAGCCGTTCTCGGCCAACATGTCGAGCGTGCGCAGATATTCGACCAAACCGTAGCTGAGCGCGCAGTCGAACTGCAAATAGTCGCGGTCGGACCGCATGCCGCCATGGCGAATGAGGTTGCGGGCATCTTGATGCGAGAACAGGTTCTCGCCGGTCGCCATCGGCCGATCGTAATGGTTGGCCAACTCGGCCTGCAGCGCATAGTCGAGCGGATCGCCCGCCTCCTCGTACCAGAACAGCCCATAGGGCTTCAGCGCCCGGGCATAGGCGATCGCGGTCGCCAGATCGAACCGGCCGTTGGCATCGACGCACAGGTTGGCGCCGTCGCCGACGATCTCCAGCACCGCATCGATCCGGCGCAGATCCTCAGCCAGCGGGGCTGCGCCGATCTTCATCTTGACCACCCGGTAGCCGCGGTCGCGATAGCTGCGCATCTCGTCCTGGAGCCCGGTCAGATCCTTGCCCGGATAGTAATAACCCCCGGCGGCATAGACCCAGACCTTGTCGTCGGCCACGCCGCCACGGAACCGGTCGGCCAACACCCGATAGAGCGGCTTGCCCTCGATCTTGGCAACGGCGTCCCAGACTGCCATGTCGACCGTGCCGACCGCGACCGAGCGCTCGCCATGGCCGCCCGGCTTCTCGTTCTTCATCATGGTGTCCCAGATCTTGAACGGATCCAGGTTGTCGTGCTTGTCATCAAGCAGGCTGTCGGGCTTGGCCTCGGTCAACCGGGGCAGGAACCGCTCGCGCAGCAGCCCGCCGGCGCCATAGCGGCCGTTCGAATTGAAGCCATAGCCCACGACCGGCTTACCGTCGCGGATCACGTCGGTGATCACGGCCACGACCGAACAGGTCATCTTGGAGAAATCGATATAGGCATTGGCGATCGGGGAGGCGATCGAGGCGGTCGTCTCCCGGATCTCGACGATCCGCATGGGTTTTCTCCGGCCGGTTGGGCAATGAACGATGCAGCCGAGAATAGCGACGGACCCGGCATCGCCGCCAATGCCGCATTCGGAACGTTCAATGTCGGATCGGCATCGCGCTCACGACGACCGACCCGCCGTCCGCCGTCTTGTGGGCCGTTTAAGCGGCGTGCTGATGGGGCGCGATTTGCGCCAGCTCCGGTCCGATCCGGCGGCGCTGCTCAAGCAACTGATAGTCGGCCTGAATACCTAGCCAGAAGCCGTCCGACAGCCCGAAATAGCGGGCAAGACGGAGATCCGTATCGGCCGTAATCGAACGCTTACCCAAGACGATCTCGTTGATGCGTCGAGGCGGCACGCCGATCGCACGGGCAAGACCGTTCTGGCTCAGCCCCAGGGGCTCGATGAAATCGACCAGCAGCATGTCGCCCGGCGTCGGGTTCGGGATCAGCTCAGTGCTAGTCGATGATTTCGACATTCTCGGGACCTCCATCCGTCCAGACAAAACAGAGACGCCATTGCCTGTTAATTCTAATGCTGTGCTGGCCGGCACGATCATCCTTGAGCGCTTCGAGATGGTTGTTCGGCGGCACGGCAAGATCACGCAGCACCTTGGCATTGTTCAGCATCCGCAATTTCCGTAACGCGGTCTGTTGTATGTCTTGCGGCAGCTTGCGACTGAATTCGCCGCGCCATATCCGCTGAGTCTCGGGGCACCGGAAGCTGACGACCATATCAGATCTATAACGTTATAGATCGCAAGCCCTCGCGCTAAGGCGTGTGCTCATCCGAATCCAACGCGAACACCAGCACCGAGCGCCCGGTCACCTGATAGGCCTGCCCGGTCGCGAACTCCTCCTCGCCGGGATGCTCGACGACATTGGTGTCGATCAGCAGGGTCCAGGTCGCGTGGCCGGCCGATTCCGGCAGGGTGAAATTCACCACGTCATGGTGGCTATTGAAGATCACCAGCATCGTGCGATCGTCGCCGCGTTTGCGCACGCCGGTCGGCTGGGCGCGGCCGTCCATCAGCATGCCGAAGCAATGCATGTTCTCGTCGGCCCAATCCTCGTCGGGCATCTCGGCGCCCGACGCGTTGATCCAGGTCACGTCCTTGACGCCCAGTTCCTCGTTCATGTTGCCGGTCAAAAACCGCTGGCGGCGCAGGATCGGGAAGTTCCGGCGCAGCGCGGTCAAGCGCTCGACGAAATGGATCAGGTCGCGGCCGCGCTCGCCGAAATCCCAATCGACCCAGCTGATCTCGCTGTCCTGGCAATAGGCGTTGTTGTTGCCCTGCTGGGTCCGGCCGAACTCGTCGCCGGCCAGCAGCATCGGCGTGCCGTGGGACAGCAGCAGGGTCGCCAGCAGATTGCGGATTTGCCGGTCGCGCAGCGCCACGATCTCCGGATCGTCGGTCGGGCCCTCGACACCGCAGTTCCACGAGCGATTGTCCGAACTGCCGTCGTTGTTGTCCTCGCCGTTCGCCTCGTTGTGCTTCTCGTTGTAGGTGACGGTGTCGTTCAGCGTGAAGCCGTCGTGCGCGGTGATGAAATTGACGCTGGCGTAGGGCTTGCGGCCCTGGTGGTTGAACATGTCACCGGACGCGCACAGCCGGGGCGTCAGCGCCGCCGCCGGCGCCTCGCCCTTCCAGAAATCGCGCGCCGTATCGCGGAACTTGTCGTTCCATTCGGCCCAGCCGGGCGGAAATCCCCCGACCTGATAGCCGCCCGGGCCGCAGTCCCACGGCTCGGCGATCAGCTTGACGCCACCCAGCACCGGATCCTGGCCGCAGGCCTTCAAGAAGCCGCTCTGATTGTCGAAGCCGTTGACCTCGCGCGCCAGGATCGTGCCCAGGTCGAAGCGGAAGCCGTCGACGCGCATCTCGTTCACCCAATAGCGCAGGCTGTCCGTCACCATCTGGATGACACGCGGCTGGCTGATGTTGAGCGTATTCCCGGTGCCGGTGTCGTTGATATAGAAGCGCTTTTCGTCCGGCATCAGGCGATAGTAGGACGCGTTGTCGATGCCCTTGAACGACAGGGTCGGCCCGCGCTCGTTGCCCTCGGCCGTGTGGTTGTAGACCACGTCCAGGATGACCTCGAGACCCGCGTCATGCAGGCGGGCGACCATGTCCTTGAATTCCTGCACCATGCGCGCCGGATCGGCGGCATAGCGCGGATCGGGCGCGAAGAAGCCAAGCGAATTATAGCCCCAATAGTTCGTCAGGCCCTTGTCGAGCAGGTGGCTGTCGTTGGCGAACATATGGATCGGCAGCAGTTCGACCGAGGTCACCCCCAGCGACTTGATATGCTGGATGACCTCTTTGGTCGCCAGGCCGGCGAAGGTGCCGCGCAGATGTTCCGGTACGGCCGGATGCTGCATGGTGTAGCCGCGCACATGGGTCTCGTAGAAGATCGTCCGGTCCCATGGCACCAGCGGGCTGCGGCTTTCCTGCCAGTCGAAGCCGGTATCGGCGACGACGCATTTCGGCATGAACTCGGCGCTGTCGCGCTCGTCGAACGACAGATCGGCGTCCTCGTGCCCGATGGTATAGCCGAAGCAGGCATCGTTCCAGACCAGCTGGCCCGCATGTGCCCGGGCATAGGGGTCGAGCAGCAGCTTGTTCGGATTGAACCGATGGCCTTCCTCCGGCGCGTAGGGCCCATGGACCCGATAGCCGTAGAGCTGCCCCGGCGCCACGTCCGGCAGATAGCCGTGCCAGATCTCGTCGGTGAACTCGGGCAGCTCGATGCGCTGCAGTTCCTGTTTGCCGCTGCTGTCGAACAGACAGACCTCGACCTTGGTCGCGTTGGCGGAAAACAGGGCGAAGTTGGTGCCGGTGCCGTCCCAGGTGGCGCCGCGCGGATGGGGCAGGCCTTCGCGGATGGTCCGTTTGACGATTTCGGTCACGCGTGGCTCCTGGGCGAAGGGAAAGCATTGATGGCTGCTGAACGCAGCGACCGGGAGCCTCTTCAACACCCGAGCGGCCGTCATCGCTCCCGCAATAGCATCCATATTCGAACGATTTGGCCCGCGGCGGTCGCTCAGACGGCAAGCACCGTACCGCTCGCGGCGCCAAGGACGACGACGATCCAGGGCGGCACGCGCCAAAACACCAGCAAGAGGAAAGCCGTGAGCCCGACGGCGAAATCGGCACCGGATCGGACGCCTCCGGTCCAGACCGGCGTATAGAACGCCGCGATGAGCAGGCCGACGACCGCCGCATTGACCCCGCGCAGAATCGCCTGCACCGCCGCTCTCCGGCGCAAACCTTCCCAGAACGGCAGAATGCCGATCAGGAGCAGAAACGACGGCAGATAGATCGCGAGCAGGCACAGGCCTGCGCCCAGCCATCCGTGGGGCGACGGTACCATGGCCGCTCCCAGATAGGCCGCGAAGGTAAACAGCGGCCCCGGCATCGCCTGGGCAGCACCGTAGCCCGCCAGGAAGCCACCGCCATCGATCCAGCCGGGGGCGACCACCGCCTGCTGCAACAAGGGCAGCACGACATGGCCGCCACCGAAGACCAGCGCGCCGGACCGATAGAACCGGGCGACCAGTTCGAGCGCGTGGCTATCCGACATGTCGGCGAGGACCGGCAGGCCCAGCAGAAGCCCGGCGAACGCGACGAGTGCTGGAATGGCGATCCGGCTGCGGGGCATGGCCGGCGCGGCACCGACCGGGGGGCTGGCCATGGCCGGAAGAAACCGCCATCCAATCAGGCCGCCAAGGACGATCGCCGCGATCTGCCCGATCGCCGCCGGCACGGCCAGGGCCAGCAGCGCCGCCGCGACTGCCAGACTGGCGCGCGACCGATCGGGACAGAGAGTGCGCGCCATGCCCCAGATCGCCTGGGCTACGACGGCGACCGCGACGATCTTGAGTCCCTGCAGCCAGCCCGCATGCTCGACATTGCCGAAACGGGCGACACCATAGGCGAACAGAACCATCAACACCGCCGACGGCAGGGTGAAGCCGGCCCAGGCCGCCAAGCCGCCAAGCAGGCCGGCCCGGCGCAGCCCGAGACTGACGCCGACCTGGCTGCTGGCCGGTCCCGGCAGAAATTGGCAGAGCGCCACGATATCGGCATAGCTCGCCTCGTCGAGCCATTTCCGGCGCTCGACGAATTCGGTCCGGAAATATCCCAGATGCGCGACCGGTCCGCCGAAACTGGTGCAACCCAGCCGCAGAAAGGCGGCGAAAACGGACGCGACCGAGCCGCCGTTGCCATCGATTTCCTGGTTGGCCATGATTCGCCTTCCCGACAAAGGCTAGATCGCAGGCGGCGCGGTCGCCAGCGACAGCGCGCTGTTCAGATAACGCGGGTCGTCCGTGACCTCGGGGCCAAGCCAGGGCGGCAGTTCGACCGCTTGGCCGACATGGTCGAGTTCGACCTCGGCCAGCAGCAGGCCGGCAAGCACGCCTTCGAACGCATCGACCGTCCAGACCCGCCCGCCGTGGCGGAGGCTATAGCGCCGCTTGGCGATCATCCGGCCCTGGCAGAACCGGTGCAGCATCGAGGTGGCATGATCGACCGGCACCGGATATTCGAACTCGGCGCGCACGCCCTCGACGGGCGGTCCCTTGACGGTGAGAAACGCCTTGTCGCCTGCGATCCGGACCCGCACGGAACAGGCATCGGTTGTCGGCAGATAACCCTGGGACAGCAGCTCGACCGTAGCACCCTCGCGCCACGCCTGGCCGATCACCAGAAATTTCCGTTCGATCTCAACCGGCTCGGCCATCACGCTGCTTTCGATCATTTCGTCGGACGGCCGGACTGTCTCACACCCTCGTCCGACGACAAAATGGATCCAGTTACCGCTGCCGCCTGTTGACGAGACGTGAAGTGCCGCAAGACCTTCCCCCCTATCAACGAGCGAGGCTCGGCATGGCATCGACACGGCGCTTGCGGCTTTGGACCATCGGGGTCGGCACGCCGCTTCTGGTGATCGTCCTTCTGGTCCTGTTCTGGGATTGGAACTGGTTCCGGCCGCTCGTCGAGTTGCAGGCATCGTCCAGCCTTGGTCGCCCGGTCGGCATCGGCCATTTCGACATTCGCCTCGCGCGCCGGCCGCTGTTGGTGTTCGACAATGTGACTATCGCCAATCCGGAGAATTTCCCCGGCGACCGGCAGATGGGCACGATCGACCGGCTGTCGGTCCGGGTCGATATCGCCAGCCTGTTCCACGGCCCGACCCTGATCCCGGAGATCGCGATCGAGCACCCGGATTTCGCCCTGGCCCAGGCACCGTCCGGCACGGCGAATTGGCGGTTCGGCGATCCGAACGCGAAGCCGTCGGACGAGCCGGCACCGCAGATCGGCTCGCTGATCATCACCGCCGGCAAGATCCATGTCCTCGCGGGCAAGCCCCAGGCCGATTTCACCCTGCGGGTCGCGACCCGGCAGCCTGCGAAGGGCGGCGAGGCGGCGATCGTGGTCGATGCCAAAGGCACCTATGCCAACCAGCCGGTCGACGGCAAGTTCGTCGGCGGCGCGCTCCTGTCGCTGCGCGATCCGGCCAAGCCCTATCCGATCGATCTGACCGCCAACAATGGCGATACCCACGTCTCGCTCAAGGGTACGGTCGAGCGGCCGATGGAATTCGGCGGCGCCGATGTGACGCTCGATCTGAAAGGCCGCGATCTGGCGGATCTCTATTCGCTGACCGGTATCCCCTTGGCGCCGACGCCGGCCTATCATCTGACCGGCAAGCTCGACTACAGCGCCGCCAAGATCACCTTCCGTCAGTTCGCCGGCACGGTCGGCAGCAGCGATCTCAATGGCGACCTCGGCGTCGAAATCCGTCCCGGCGACCTGCCGCTGGTCACCGGCGATCTGACCTCGCACAAGCTGGTGATGGCCGATCTGGGCGGCTTCATCGGCGCCACGCCGGGCAAGGCCGACAGCAAGAACGACACGCACCAGGCCGAGCGCAAACAGGCGGAGGCCAATCCGAAGCTGTTGCCGGACACGCCGATCAATCTGCCGGAACTGCGCTCGGCCGATATCGAGGTGAAATATCGCAGCGAGCGGATCGAAAGCACCTCGGCGCCGATCGACAATCTGTCGGCTGACCTGTCGGTCGAGAACGGCCAGATCCGCCTGCATCCCTTGAGCTTCGCGATCGGCACGGGCCAGATCGCGCTGAATTTGACGCTGGATGCCCAGGGGCCGCTGGTCCATCTGGTCGGCGATGCGGATTTCCGCAAGGTCGACGTCAGCCGGCTGATGCGATCGACCAAGGTGTTCGAAGGCGCCGGCACGATCGGCGGCCAGATCAAGCTCGACACGACCGGCAATTCGCTGGCGGCCATGCTGGGTCAGGGCAACGGCGACGTGAAGCTGTTCATGACCGGCGGCGATATCAGCGCCTTGCTGGTCGATCTGGCCGGCCTGGATTTCGGCAATTCCGTGCTGTCGCTGCTGGGCCTGCCCGACCGCGCGCCGGTACGGTGCATGATCGTCGATGCCGGCTTGACCAAGGGCGATCTGCAGACCCGGATGTTTCTGGTCGATACGACCGAGGCTAACGTGGTCGGCAAGGGCCATGTCGATCTGGCCAAAGAGCAGGTCGACTATCAACTGACGACCGACCCCAAGCATTTCAGCGTAGGCGCGATCCCGGCGCCGATCGATATCAAGGGCGCATTGAAGAGCCCGGGGATCGCACCTGACCCGACCGTGCTGGCCGAACGGGGCGGTGCCGCGGCCGTGCTGGGCGTGTTGCTGACGCCGCTCGGTGCGCTGATTCCGACGATTCAGTTGGGGCTGGGGAAGGACAGCGACTGCAAGTCGCTGCTGGCCGACGTCGAGGCCGGTGCCAAGACGCCAGCGAAACCGGTCGGCGGCAAGCCGACGGTTACCAAAGATGCGATGCCGACGCGCAGGAAAGCGGCGGCAAGCCGAAGCTGATCAGCGGCGGCGGCGCGGCCGCTCGTCGCGCACCGGGATCGGAATCGGCTTCAACTCGCCCGCCGGCTCCGGTGTAAGCCAGCCGAGTGCCCGACTGATACCGCTGATCAAGACCGCCACGAAGCCCATCACGGAAACTCCTCGATACCAACAGCCATCACATGGGAAGCATGGACGAGAATTGCTTGCCCGATCGTGAATCTTCGAACACTTCGAACCCGCCGGGCGTTCCACGTCAAGGGCATCCGATGGGCCGGGTGGCACCGAATGTGCTAAAGAGCCCTTGGGCGGCAGAGAGTCGCCGGTAGATTCGGAATTTCCATGTCTGAAAGCATCGCTTTCACCCCGTCCTTCCCGGCGCTTGGCCGCAACCGGCTGATGGTGGCTTTGCTGGCGATCGGTACGGCCAATGCCCTGGTCCGCCCGGCGATCGAGGCGATCGACGAATGGGGCGTGGTCGGCGCGCTGTCTGGTGGATTGGGCAGCGGCTGGCCGGTCTATCTGGGACTGCTGGGCGCCATCGTGCTGGGCCTGCGCAGCACGGTCGAACGCGCGTTCGACCGATGGGATGCACTGGCCCTGCTGCTCTACGCCGTCGGGGTGATGGTGCCGAGCAGCGGCTTTTCCGCGATCGCGATCATGGCGCTCGGCACCTGGGAGCTGCTGCGCCGGCCGCGCGACATCCACTATCGCGCCGGCGTGATCATCTTCATCGCCGCCGGCGCGCGCGAACTGTGGGTCGCGACCGCCATGAAGATGCTGTCGCCCTGGCTGCTGCATATCGATGCGGTGCTGGCGCGGACCACGCTGGGATGGCTCGGTCATTCCGCGGTCGTGACCGGCAACCTGATCGAGACCGACCAGGGCATGGTGCTGGCCGTGCTGATGTCCTGCTCGTCCTTCGCCAATATCTCGCTGGCGCTTCTGACCTGGCTTGTGCTGACCCGCTGGCTGCGCCCGCATTTCGAGCGGCGGGATCTTGCCGCCGCCCTGCTGGTGACGCTGGCGGTCATCATCGTCAACCTAACGCGCCTCACCATCATGGGGCTGGGCCCCGTCGACTACGCGCTGGCGCACGGACCGATCGGACAGACGACGACCGAACTCGCGATCCTGATCGCCACCCTGGCCGTGACACATTGGGGACTTTCGAATGGTTCTGAGGCGCGTGCTGTTGGCGCTGATGCTGGTCCTGCTGCTGGGCGCAAGCCTGACGGCCAAGATCGTCCGCTACAACACCCACCTGGGTAACGGCCGCGACGTCGCCGAAGCCGAGATCACCGCCACGCTCAAGTCACAGGGCTACGTGGTGCTGCCCTCGGTCGATCTGGTGACCGGCGGCGTCGTCCGCGCGCTGCGCTTCCAGGCAGCGGACTGTGCCCGGCCCGTCATGGTCGTGGTCTTGTCGGGCAGTGCCGAAGGCGACGATCTGCTGCGCCAGTTCACGCCGCCCGGCGTCTATAAGATGAGCTTCGTCTATGATGGCGGCGAAAGCAAAGCGCCGCCGCTGGTGCGCTTCCTGGCCCTGGAAACCCTCCGGGCGATCGGTCGCGCCGTCGGGCTGCCGGTGGCACGGCCGCAGCCGTTCATGGGCGTGGCCAATCCGCTGGATTGCCCGGTCAGGCCGCGCTGGCCGGCCCGCTGGTGACCGAGCCGAAGAAGATTACCCAGGTCGAGAAATCCGCGCTGAAATCCACGAACCGATGGGGTACGCCCTTTGGCACGAACAGCAGATCGCCGGGCCCGAACGGACGGCTGTCGTCCTCCTGGACGAACGTCCCGGACCCGGTCGCGATCACATAGATCTCGTCCCGCAGATGCGGCGTCTGCGGGTCCGTCCGGTCGGGCTTATAAAGGGCGATGTCGAGCGCGGGCTGGGAGAACAGCTTGGCATAGTTCTCGCCCTTTTCGCCCAGCAGCGCGAGCGCGTCGCGGATGGTCAGTTGCATCATGATCCGGGTCTCGTCGAAAGCAGCGCCAGGAGCGAGACTAGCTCAGGACCTTGCGGTTCTTCTCGGTAAAACGACGGATGCGCTTGGCGATGTTCGGCCAGAACGGCTCGATCCGCTTCGCTTCGCGCATCAGTTCCTGGTAGAGCGACGGATCAAAGCGCTTGTTCAGGATCGTGCCGGTCACGGTAATGCCGGATTCCGCGAGGCTGGTCACCGCCTCGGTCACGCGCCGGGCCGGCGTCTGGCCGGCCAGCACGGTCAGGATCGCGGCGGCGCCGGCCTCGCAGATCGACGAGGCCGCGATATTGCCCTTGTTCGTGCGGTTGACTGCCGAGCAGTCGCAGACGATGACGTCGAAGCGCGTGCGCCAGGCGGCGAACAGCTCGCTCATCGCCCGATTGTCGGAAAAGCGGATCAGGTCGAGGCTGGACAAGCCCTGCGGCGCCGGCAGCAGCGACAGCCGGATCGACGGAAACTCGGTCATCGCCGCGAAGGAGGATTCCGCGTCGCACTGCCAGGCGGGTTTTTCCTGAATGCCCAGGCGGGCTGCCAGCGACGGGCGGAACATGTTGAATTCGACCAGCAGCGTCCGCTCGCCGGCGGCGGCGGCGCGGCGCGCCAGCGCATAGGCGATGGTCGATACGCCTTCGCCCGCCTCGGACGCGGTGACGGCCAGCAGCCGCAGGCCGCGCGCGACGGTCGCGGCATACATGCGCTGGACTTCGGCGTAATGGATCGGCAACGGGGTCATGTCAGAACCTCCCGATCAGAGCGAAGATCGACAGCAGCGAGACGGTGTCGCGCACGCCGCCCATGAACTGCTGCCAATCGCTCTGCGTCGCGTTCGGGACATAGACCGTGTCGCCCGCCCGCAGCACCGGCAGTTCCTGGAAATTTCCGGTCTTGGCGAAATGCACCAGGTTGAACGTCTCGGCCTGATCCTGGCCGCGGGCGAAATTCACCACGACGATCTTTTCCTGGTAGGCGTCGGCGGTCGGACCGCCGGCTTCGGCCAGCAGATCGAGCACGGTCATCGAGTCGTTGAACTTGTAGCGCCCGGGCTTGCTGATCGACCCCAGGACACGAACCGTCTGTTCCTTGCCGAGCGCCAGCCAGTCGGCGCTCTTGTCCGGGAAATAGATTACGTCGCCCGGCTGAACGTCCGGCAGCAGCCGATCGTCGCCGCTGTTGAAATAGGCGGTCAGATCGAGCTTGGTGATGTTGGGCTTGCCGTTGCCGTTTCGGCGATGGGTGATGCGGATGTTTTCCAGATCGGCCGTCGGCGCCGGACCGTCGGCGGCGCTCAGAATATCGAGGAAATGCATGTTCTTGCTGAAGGCGTAGCGGCCCGGATTGCGCAGCGCGCCCAGGACATAGATCGAGGTCTCGGCCGGCTGCTGCAGCCATGACGAGCGGTTGTCGTTCGGATTGTCCGGCAGGGAGGGGATGCTGATCGTCCAACCCGGCTTCAGCTTCGGCAGCTGGTCGAGCCGACCGCCCTTCTCGACCAGGGACGCCAGATCGAAAATCTGCACCTTGGTATCGGCGCCATGCTCGTTCGTTCCGGGCAGAATCTCGATATGCGAGGTGTTGGCCTTGTCGCCTGGCCCCCCCGCCTCGGCGATCAGATCGAGGATCGTCATCTCGTCCGACCATTCGTAGCGCCCGGGACTTTTGATCGCCCCGATGATGCGGACGATCTTGTCCGGCGTGTTCTTCAGCCAGCTGTTGCCGGCATTGCCCTCGGCCTGGTCCTTTTGCGGCACGAAGATCGTGTCGCCGGCACCGAGTTTCGGCGTCGCCGCGCGTTTTCCCTTGGCCTCGGTATAGGCCAGCAGATCGAAGTTCTCGACGCCGCCATCAGCCTTCAGGATGCGAATCTCGTTGGTATCGGCAAAGCGGGTCGGGCCGCCGGCATTGGCGAGCACGTCGAGGAAACCCACCCCGGCCTTGATCTCGAACGCGCCGGGTTTGGCCACCTCGCCCATCACGTAGATCGTGCTGGCGCCGCCCTTGATCTCTTCGATCTCCTTCGGCACGAAAATCGTCGAACCCGGTGCGATCTCGGGCAGCAGCTTCTTATCGCCGGAGTCCAGATAATCCTTCAGGCTGAAGGTCTGCGGCTTGCCCTTGGTCACGACACGGATGCCGTCGGTCGTGGCGTAGCGCGTGACGCCGCCCGCCCGCATCAGATACTCGACGATCGAGGCGTCGGGCTTGTAGGCGAAGGATCCGGTGCTGTTGACCTCGCCGAACACCTTGATCGAGGTGCGGTCGTCGCCGGCATCGCCGGCCGCGGCCAGGGTATGCGGGTCGAAATCGACCTGGACATTGCCGGTCAGCGGCGAGGCGGGAATGAAGATTTCGTCGAGCGGCTCCAGCTTCGGCAGCACGCTCGAATCGCCGGTATCGAGATATTTCTTATAGTCGAAGGTCTGGACTTCCTTGCCGCGGCGGACCTGCATCCGGTCGAGCTGTGCGCCCTGGGCCAAGCCGCCGGCCATGTTGATCGCCATCTGCACCGTGGCGTCGCCCGACAGTTCGACCGGTCCCGGGTTGCGGGCGAAGCCCAGCACGGTGACCAGCAGCCGGCGTTCCTTCAGCGCCAGTTCGAAGCGCGAGACGTCGCGGAAGGCGCGGACCAGCAGATCGTGGACCTTGACCTGGGCCTGGGCGATGCTCAGTCCCGCCACCTGGATCAGACCGACTTCCGGCAGCAGCAGATTGCCGCGCCGATCGACCTGGAAGGTCTTGTTGAACGTATCCTCGCCCGGCAGCGACAGGAACAGCACGTCGCCGATCCGGACCTGGGTATCGGGTGTCGAGGCCTCGGTCGAGCTTTGCAGCGCGCCCGGGGTGACCTGCGCGCGCGGGGCCTGCTGATTCGGGTTCTGATACTGGTTGCCGGTGCCGGCGGGCGCAGCCTGCAGCGGCGGCACGCCATCGGTGGGCTGTTGCGCCCAGGCCTGGGACGCGCCTGCCATGGCCAGCACCAGCAGCAGCGCGGCGAGAAGGGTCGCCAGGGAACGGCCGGTCAGGAGGCGGCGCATTGGTCGACCTTGTCGGTTGGCAGTTCGGCGGCCTCCATCAGATCGACCACCATCACCTTGAGCGTCTCCATGTCGTAGCGCGCATCCGGCAGCAGCCCGCCGGCAACCTCGCGGGAGATCCGGGCGCCCAGACTGTCGGCGCGCGGCAAGGTCGCATTGGCATAACCGGCCGCATCCGACGCCTTATAGCGATCGATCAATGCTTTGTAGCAGCTCAATTGCAGATTGAGCGCTTCCGCCTCGGGCTGGAGCGGGATCGGACGCAGCTCCGCGATGCCGCCATGGCCGTAGCTCGGCCAATCTTCGCTGCACCCGGCCAACGACAGAAGCGCCAGAGCCCCCAGGCAGGTCGGCCGGAAAAAATCCCGCAGGGACAAGTCAGGCGGCCGCGCCGACGGGCCGCGTCGGGATGGCCTTGTCGATCCGGAGCGACTGGATCAGGCGCTGGGGCTGATCGCGCAGACCCTGCAGCGTCAGGGTCCGCTTGGCGGCATAGAGCCGTTTGAACACGAACACCAGACAGCCGATGCCGGAGGAGTCGAGAAAATCGACCGCGGAAAAATCCATGACGACATCGGAATTGCTGTTGGCCACGATGCCTTCCAGCATCGGGCGGGCATCGACGACCGCAAGCGCATCGAATTCCCCTTCCAAGGTGAGGATCACCGTGTTGGGCTCGACGTAGGTTGCTTGCATATTGACTGCTCCATACCGGATACGATCACCGTTCCGATCTCCTCCCGCAAACACCGTACCATCGAACGAAGCCCTTAAGACCTAGTAAATCTAGCTCAAATTCGGTGTTTCCGCAAAGTCTTGCCGCAAACCGCGATGGCTTTCTTTGCATTTTGCAAATCCACCCTTGCGGGCCAGGGAAAAAGCCTGAGGTTGTTGCCATGGATCGAAACGAGATTTGGCTGCTGCTCGACAGCCGCGATCTGGGCGGGATCGAGAGCCACGTCCAGCAATTGGCCGTGGGGCTCGCGGCCGCGGGACAGGTGCCGCGCGTGCTGTTCTGGGCTGATTACGGCGACCATCCCCTGCGTGCGGCCTTGGACCGGGCCGGCATCGCGCACGAAACGCTGGCGGGCGGGTTCGGCGGCCTGATCCGCGCGCTGCGCCGACGGCATCCCGCCATTTTGCACACGCACGGCTACAAGGCCGGGATCCTGGGACGGCTGGCCGCGCGCATCGCCGGCCGGCCCGTGGTCTCGACCTTTCATGCCGGCGAGCCCGGAACCGGCAAGCTGCGGCTCTACGTCCTGGCCGACCGGATGACTGCGCGCCTCGGCCGCCGCATCGCGGTGTCGGCCGCGATCGCCGGCGCCCTGCCCGCCCCGGTGGCCCTGATCGCCAATTTCGTCGAACGGCCCGACACGGGCCTGATCGCCGGCCCGCACGACCGCGTGGGATTCGTCGGCCGGTTGAGTTTCGAGAAGGGGCCGGATCTGTTCTGCGCGCTCGCGTCCCGGCTGCCGGGCGTGCCCCTGGCGCTCTACGGCGACGGACCGATGCGGGCCGAACTCGAGCGCGACCATGGCGGCGCGGTCACGTTTCTGGGGCGGGTCGTGCCGATGGCGCCCCATTGGTCCCGGATCGGCCTGCTGGTCATGCCGTCGCGCCACGAAGGGCTGCCGCTGGCGGCGCTCGAAGCCATGGCGCACGGCGTGCCGGTCGCGGCATTCGGCGTCGGCGGCCTGCCCGATCTGATCGAACCCGGTCAAAACGGCTTCCTGGCGCCGGCCGGGGATCTTGCTGCCCTGGCCGGCGCGATCGCCGATTGGACGAGACTGTCCGCCGATGCCCGCGCGGCGATGGGCCGTCATGCGCGCGCGACCATCGCGGCTCGCTTTTCCGTCGCCCGGGGCATCGCGGCGGTGCTGGCGGAATATCGCGCGGCCGGCGCCGCTATCTGAGGCCGACCAGACGCGCGCCATCGAACGCGGCGGCCCGAACCAGCCGGCGCGAGGGCGCCAGGGCCAGGGCCAGCAGATGCTGGGCCAGCGCGGCCGGCTTGCGCCCGACGATGCGGGCCTGTTCCGCCTCGGCGACGGCGATACGCGAACGGCAGGCGAGCCACGCCCCCGGATCGATCCGCGCCGCGGCGGCGCCATGGCGGGCGGAGACCTGCTTCAGACAACGGATCAGGGTCGGACGGTCGCGCGACAGCGAACCCGGCCGCACCAGATAGGTCGCGGCGCATGCCGTCGAACAGGCGACCCGGCCGCGCCGGGCGAGCCGCAGCCACAAATCCCAGTCCTCGGCCGATTTGAAGTCGGTCGAAAAGCCGTGCTCGGCCGCCAGCGCGTCGCGGCGCGCCAGCACGGTCGAGGTGCCGACGACATTTTCGGCATAGAGCAGCGCCAGCGCGCGGGGACCGAGCGGCAAGATGCCCTGCCTGCCGCCGGCGAACCGGTCGAAGCGCGGCCAGAAGGCGAAGCAGGCACCGAGGCCCCTGCCCTCGGGCGTCACATGTTCATAGTCGGCGAAGCTGAGGATCAGGCCCGGATCGGCCTCGTGCGCCGCCAGCCGGTCGGCGACGGCACCCAGGCGCCAGACGTCGTCGGCATCGAGAAAGCCGATGATCGGCGCCGTGGCTGCCGCCATGCCGGCGTTCCGCGCCGCCGCCACGCCGCCGCCGCCGCGCGTGATGATCGTCAGAGCGGGATCTCTTGCCGCTTCGGCCGCCAGATAGGCCGCCGTCCCGTCCGTCGAGCCGTCGTCGACGACGATGATCTGCAGATCCGCGATCGCCTGGGCGCGCAGGCTGGCCAAGGCCGCCGGCAGATATTCGAGGCAGTCGCGCGTCGGGATGACGACGCTCAGGCGAGGCTGCATTCAACCCTCTCATGTCGGGCCGCGATGGACCGGACTATGCTTCGCCATATCCTTTCATGGTATGAATAATTTGGCACGGCGCGCACTCCCTCAGGCGCCATTGAGGGCCTCGATGAAGACGATCGGCTATGTGCTGGCCAACTTCCCGGTTCTGTCGGAAACGTTCGTGTTGACCGAGATGCGCGCGATGATGCGGCGCGGTCATCGGGTCGTGCCGATCGTCATGACCCGGCTCGACGCGCAGCAGCAGCCCGACAGCGGCGATATCGCGGCGATGGCGCTCTATCTGGATCAGGTTCCGGCCGGGACGGTCGCGGGATTGCTGCCCCGCGCCGGCCGCGGCCTGGATCGCGCCTGGCACTTCGTCCGGACGCAGCAGGGCTTGCCGCGTCGCTCGCTGCTGTGGAGTTCGGCGCGGATCGCGGCGGCGGCCCGTGCGCGCGGCTGCACCCATCTCCATGCCCATTTCGCCCAGGCCGGCACCGCCCATGCCATCGTGGCCGCCCGCCTGATGGGCGCCGGCGTCAGCTTCGTCTGCCACGGCCATGACGTCTATCAGCACCCGATCGACCTGGCGCCGAAGCTGCTCGGCGCCGACGCGGTCCTGGCCGTATGCGAGGATATGCGGGCCGATCTGGCCGCAATCGCGCCTGCGGCCCCCATCGTCAACGCGCCCTGCGGCGTCGATGCCGAGCGGTTCCGGCCTCGGCCCGAGGTCGCGCCGAACCAGCGCCTGCTGTTCGTCGGGCGGCTGATCGACTGCAAGGGCGTCGATGATCTGCTGTGGGCACTGGCCCGACTGCCGCCTGAGCACCGCCCCGGCCTCGACATCGTCGGTGACGGCGAGTTGAAGCCGGCCTTGACGGCGATGGCCGCCGATCTGGGCCTGGGCCGGAGCGTCGAGTTCCTGGGCGCGCGGTCGAGCGAATGGATCGCCGGGCATGGGCCGGCTTATATGGCGTTCGTCGGGCCGTTTCGCCCCTCGGCGGACGGGCTCAAGGACACGGGGCCGCTGGTCGTCAAGGAGGCGATGGCGATGGGCCTGCCGGTGATCGCAACGCGGCAGATGGGCTTGAAGGAAACCGTCGATGCGGCGTCGGGCTTTCTGGCCGAGCCGGGCGACCGGCCGAGCCTGCTCGCCCGGCTGGAACGGTTCCTGGCGCTGGATCCCGACCAGCGCACGGCGTTGGGCCGGGGCGCCCGCGCGCGGGTCCTCGACCGCTTTACCGATTTCCGCCAGGCCGAGACCCTGTCCCGCCTGATCGAGGCGATCTGATGGGTGTGCGCAAGCCGCTGGGCCAGGCCTTGTTCTACGCCCTGTCGGTCGCACTGGCGCGCGGGCTTGCCATCGTCATGGTGCCGTTCGTCACCGATCATCTGTCGACGACCGAATATGGCTCGATCGAGCTGATGCAGAGCCTGGCCGACGTGGCGACCGTGGTGCTGGGCTTCGGCCTGGTCGATGCGCTATATCGCTTCCTCGGCGACGCCAGGGACGAGCCGGCGCGGCGGCGGATCGTCGGCGCGGCCTTCGGCCTGATCCTGGTACTGGGTGCCGCGGCGGCGCTGGCGCTGCAAGGCGTCTCCGGCCTGATCCAGCACGTGCTGGGACCGGCGGTCGATCCCCTGGCGCTGCGGCTTCTGCTGGGCTCCGTCGCACTCGACGGGGCGATCCAGGTGCCGCTCGCCTGGTTGCGCCTGACCGACCGGGCCAGCTTCTACCTGGCCATGATCGGCCTGCGCTCGTTGCTGCAGGCCGCCTTGATCGTGATCGCACTCAAGGCCGACCTGGGCGTTCCAGGCGTGATGGCGGCTGGCCTCGCGGCGGCCGCGCTGACCGCGCTGATCCTGGCGATCCAGCAGGCGCGGGCGACCGGCGTGCGGTTCGATCTGCACACGACCAAGGTTTTGCTGCGCTACGGCTCGCCGCTGGTGCTGGCCGGATTGGGTGGTTTCGTGCTGGGTTCGTTCGACCGGCTGCTGCTGGCGCCGGTCGTTCCGGTCGCGGCCCTGGCCGAATATGCGATCGCCGCAAAGGTTGCGTTAATCGCCCCTCTGTTATTCCAGCCGTTCGGCCTGTGGTGGTTCCCACGGCGGATCGTCATTCTCGGAGAACCGGATGGCCGCGAAAGGAGTGCGCGCACGGTGACGTTCGGGCTCGCCTACATGACCTGGATCGGCCTCGGCGTCGCGATCGGCGGACCGGTGCTCGTCACCCTCATGACTCCGGCCTCCTATCATGGCGCCATCCGCTACGTGCCCTGGCTGATTATCGCGGCGGTGGTCCAGCATGCCGGAGATCTGTTGAATGTAGGCTCCTTTACCGGTCGCGGCACCTCGCGGCCGACCGTGATCAATCTGGTCTCGGCCGGCGTGGCGCTGGCGGCCTATCTGCTGCTGATTCCCGAACTGGGCGTGATGGGCGCGGTGATCGCGACCGTGACCGCCTATGTCGCGCGCCTCGCGCTGTTTCTGATCGACAGCCAGCGGCGGGTGCCGCTCAGCCTGCCCTGGGCCCGGCTGGCGCTATACGCGGCGCTCGCCGCCGTCGCGGCCTGGTTCACGCCGGCGGGGCTCGGCTGGTTCGCCGGCGGGCTGGCGCTCTGCGCCGCGTGCCTCATCGCGGGTGCGGTGGCATTGCTGCTGGGCCTGGCGCCGATACCCGCCCGTTTTCGGCGGGCAGCCTGATGGCGGTCGAGCAGTTCCGCCGCCGTGGCGAGCCCGACGATCTGGCGCTGACCGACCGCGAGCGGGTCAAGCGAGCGCTGCGCCGCCAGATCGCCGTCGGCATGGGCGTCTCGATCGGCGCCGGCCTGCTGTGGTTCTATCTGCCCTCGCCCCTGCTGATCGTCGGGCTGGCGCTGACGCCGATCGCCATGGCGCTCGTCATCAAGCAGCCCTATATCCTGTGCCTCGCCTTCATCGCGCTGTCGTTCTTCCGGCTGCACGAGGCATTTCCGCAGCTCTACGACCTGCATCTGCCGCTGATCCTGGCAATCGCCAGCATGGTCGTGCTGGGAACCCAGCTCGCCGCCGGGCGGATCAAGCCCTATTGGTCGCGGGAACTGACCTATTTCTCGCTGTTCTTCGCCCAGGTGACGATCGGCATCCTGTTCGCGACCAACCGCGCGAATTCGATGAGCTACTGGATCGACACCTACAGCAAGATCGCCATCATGGTGCCGGCCATCGCCTGGTTGGCGCGCACGCCGCGCGAGCTGGCGCTGGCTGGCAAGGTGCTGGTCGCGGCGGGGCTCGCGGTCTCGCTGGTCGCGATCCACAACATGGGCGATCCGATCAATCTGGTCGAGGGTACCCGCGTCACGATCGGACGCGAGATGGGCTCGCTGCTGGGCGATCCGAATGATCTCTCGCTCGTGCTGCTGTTTCCGATCTCGTTCTCCGTCTCCTATCTGCTGTCGCCGGGGATGAGCTGGCAGAACCGGGTGTTCGGCCTGATCAGCGCGATCATCATCCTGATCGCCATTCTCGACACCAAGAGCCGGGGCGGCCTGCTGGGTGCCGCGGCCGTGTTCGCGGTGTTCGCGCTTCGAACGATCAAGTCGCGCGTCGTCACCATCGGCGTCGGCGGGTTGGGCGCCGTAGCTCTGTTCGCGCTCGCCGGCATTTCCGGACGCCAGTCGGGCGGTGCCGCCGAGGCGGGCATGGTCGACGAGTCCGCCGCCGGGCGCCTTTATGCCTGGCAGGCCGCCTTTCGCATGGCGCTCGACCATCCGCTGTTCGGCGTCGGCATCGATAATTTCCCGGGCAATTTCTTCTTCTACACGTCGGATTGGGAGGGTTTCGCCAAGGCGGTTCACAGCACCTGGTTCGGCGTGCTGGCCGAGACGGGCTTCATCGGCATCGCCCTGTTCCTGGTGCTGGTCGGTGCCACGGTGAAACGCTCGTTCGGGGCCTTGCGCAAGCTCGACCGGCTGCGCGCCGCCGGCATTGCGATGAACCTGGAAGCCTACGCCATCGCCCAGGCGGTGCTGGCCGGCCTGGCGAGCTTCATCGTGTCGGGCAGCTTCCTGACCCAGGGCTTTACCTGGCCGCTCTACATCCTGCTGGCGCTCGCCCTGTCGGTTTCGCGTTTCGCGACGCGCATGGAAGCCGGCGAGGTGATCGACGACGAAGATGCCGTGCAAGGCTGAGAAAGCCTGACTTGGCCCACGGCCTGCAGGATGGCAGCGCACGGGATAAGCGACGCAGGAAAGCGGAGACAGAGCGGCCGATGCTGGCAGGACTGAAAGATTGGGCGAAACGCGGTGACAGCCCGCTGGCGCGGCGGCTTTGGCGTCTGGCCAAGGCAACACGCGGCGGGGCCGTGCCGGTCGTGCCCTTTCTGCACAAGCCGCTCTACGCCCTGCATCATGCGCTATCCGGCCTGTTCGCCAGCCTGACCCGCGCGCTGTACTGGACCCCGCTGTTTCAGTCGCGGCTCGAGGCACCGGCCGCCAATCTCCATCTCCATGGCGGCATGCCGCTGGTGCTGGGCGGGCTGCGGCTGCGTTTCGGCGCGGACTGCCGGGTCTCGGCCCAGAGCATTTTCAGCGGCCGATCGGGCAGCGCCGATCCAATCCTGACGGTCGGCCGCAACGTCGATATCGGCCGCCAGACGACCATCGCGGTCGGCGGACGCGTCACGATCGGCGACAATGTCCATATTGCCGGCCGCGCCGATCTCGCCGGCTATCCTGGCCACCCGCTCGACGCCGCCGCGCGCGCCGCGGGATTGCCCGACACGGCCGACCAGATCGGCGACATCGTGCTGGAAGACGGTGTCTGGCTGGCGACCGGCGTCACCGTCTCGGCCGGCGTCACCATCGGTCGGGGCACCATCGTCGCGGCCGGGGCGGTCGTGACCCGGGATCTGCCGGCTTTCGTATTCGCCGCCGGGGCGCCGGCGAAGGTCGTGCGCGCCCTGGCCGCCCCATGACCGCCGATCTGATCGTCTTCGGCGAGGATTGGGGCCGGCATCCCAGCAGCACCCAGCATCTGATCAAGCGCTTGGCCGCCGACCGGCGCGTCGTCTGGATCAATTCGATCGGCCTGCGCCGCCCGCGCTTGGGCGCCGCCGACCTGAAGCGCATCGCCCAGAAGCTGCGGGCCGCCCTGTTCGGGCGATCCCGCGCGCCGGCCGAGCGCGCGCCCCTGCCGCCCAACCTGTCCGTCGTGGCGCCGCTCGCCCTGCCCTGGCCGGGCAATCCGCTGGCTGGCTGGATCAACCGCCTGCTGGTCGGCCGCCAGGTCCGCGCCGCGATGGCCGCGCGCGGCATCACGCGACCGGTGCTGTGGGCGTCGCTGCCGACGGCCGTCGATCTGCTGGGCGCGTTCGGCGAGCGTGCGACGATCTACTATTGTGGCGATGATTTCGCCCATCTCGCCGGGGTCGATCACGACCCGGTAACCCGGGCCGAAGGGCGGCTCGCGGCCAAGGCCGACCGGATCCTGGCCGCCTCGCCGAGGCTCGCCGCGAAGTTTCCGGCCGCGAAGACGCTGATGCTGCCCCATGGCGCCGACATCGCCTTGTTCGCCGAGCCCGCGTCCCGCGCGCCGGATCTGCCGGAGGGACCGGTCGCCGGGTTCTACGGCAGCCTGTCGGCCTGGCTCGATCAGGATCTGCTGGCCGATGTCGCGCGCCGCCTGCCCGATTGGATCTTCCTGGTGATCGGCGAAGTGCGCGTGCCGGTCGGGCGGCTGACCGCGGTGCCGAACATCCGGCTGGTCGGCCCCCGGCCCCACGAGGCCCTGCCCGGCTATTCGCAGCATTGGCAGGCGTCGCTGCTGCCGTTCCTCGACAATGCCCAGATCCGGGCGAGCAACCCCCTGAAGCTGCGCGAATATCTCGCGACCGGCCAGCCCGTCGTCTCGACGCCGTTTCCGGCGCTCGAGGCCTATGCCGATCTGGTTGCCATCGCGCCCGACGCGGCCGGGTTCGCCGCCGCGATCGGCCAATCCCGCCATGAGCCGGAAGCGCGCCGTGCCGAACGCCGCGACCGGGTTCGTTCCGAGACCTGGGAGGCGCGCGCCGCCCAGGTCGCCACTCTGATCGACGGGTTACCATGAGATTTTTGGCTTTGGCGCTTGCCGCCGCGCTGTCGCTCGCCCAGGCCCAGGCCGCCGACACGATCCAGGAACTGCCGCTGGGCAACGGCCGCACGCCCACGTCCCATGACTTCTCGCCGCCGCTGAAGCTGGAACGGAACGTCGAGCTGTCGATCGTCGGCGAAAACACGTCGGGCGCGCCGGAACTGGTCGTGCTCCGCGTCGATGACGGGCAGTCGAACGGCTATGCCCAACGGCTGAACGAGGAACGGATCGTGCCGCCCGGCCCGTTCCGCATCCGCTCGCTGCCAGGCCAATGGAACACGCCGTCCGGCCGCAAGATCGACATCACCGACATCCGCCGCATCATCGTCTTCGCCGGCGACGGCCAGCCGGCGGTGACGCTGGGCAAGATCACCGCCGAGGTCGCCTTCACCCTGCCGGACGGTGCCCATGGCTGGAAGGTGGGCCCCGGCGGCGCCGCGGTGTTTCCGGGCTTCGAAGCGCTGATCGCCAACGATCCCCGCCTGATCGGCAAGAGCCAGATCGCGATCACGCGGCCATCCGGCGACGGCCTGATCGGCACCGGCCTGCGCGGCGTCGAAAAGTTCGAGGTGCCGTGGCAGAACGGCGATTGGACCGTGACGCTGTGGACCGAGGATGTCGGCGAGTGGGAATTCCTGCCGCACGAACTCAATCGCAAGATCGTGGTGAACGGCCACACCGCGCTCGAATATCACATGACGCCGGCCCAATGGATCCACACCGTCTATTTCGCGGGCCGGGAGGGCGAGGCGCTGGCCGATGGCGATCCCTGGACCCTGTTCGGCCGCCGGCGCGGCGGTCTGGTCACGATCAACGTGCCGGTGACCGACGGCAAGCTGACGATCGAGCAATCGGGCGACGGGCTGGAGGCGACCTTCCTGTCGGCCGTCCTGATCGAACCGGCATCCGACGGCTCCAAGGCGCTGCAGGCGCTTCAGGCCGCCCGGCGCGAGCGGTTCCTGGAGCGGTGGCCGGTCAACGGCTTCGACAAGGGCGGCGCGGTTCCGGCCGGCGTGACGATCGGTCTGCTGAAGCAGGGCGACAGAGCGGCGCCCGGCTGGCGCCCACCGGCGACGCAGGCCGCGGTCGTACCGCGCCGCGCCGTCGCGCGCGGCGGTCTGGTCAGCCTCGATTTCATGGCGCTGTCCGCCGATGAGGCGAAGCAGGCGACCGTCACGGTCCATGCGGCGGCGCTGGGCACGCGCGAGCTGTTTACCGAAATGCGCTGGGGCCAGTGGCGCTACACGCGCTACGACCCCTCCATCGCCGTGCTGGACGTGACCGCCGACCATCTGCGCGGCGATCTGGAAAACATGTCGCTGCGGGCCGGGCTGCCCCGCCGGCTCAACATGATCATCCAGGCGTCCGAAAAGGCGCCGCCCGGCATCTATCAGGGATCGGTCACGGTCGGCGCCAATGGGCATAGCACGACCCAGCCGTTCGAGATCGAGGTGCTGCCGGTCACGCTCGCGGCGGCAACACAGGGCATCGGCGTCTATCTGGAGGATCCGCCTTATGACGACTGGTTCGACCTGCCGGACGCGGTCCGCGACCGGGCGGCGTCCTGCGACCTCAATTTCATGGTGCGGCTGGGCCTGACCAGCGTCTCGCCCTCGCTCGTCACGCCCGACGCCAACCATCTGACCCGCTTCGCCAACCAGATGGCGCTGGTGCGCGACGCCGGCTTCACCGGCCCGGTCCTGGCCTATGCCCCGATCAAGCGCCTGATCGCCGGCGTCGGCATCGACGGCATCAACGGACCGCTGAGCCTGCTCGACCGGCTGCTGCGCCAGCGCGGCGAGCCCGGCCCGCTCTGGTCGATCGCGGACGAGCCCGGCAATCCTGGGTCCATGCCGGAGGACCTGGAGCATATCCGTCGCAATTTGCGAGGCGTTATGCCCGACGCCAAGATCGCCGGTCATTTGAACCATAAGGAAGACCGCAAACTGCTGCCCTTGTTCGATGTGGCGCTGCTCAACACCGGCTTCGGCATCGACGCCGACGAGCTGAAGGAGATCCGCGCCAAGGGTACGGTGCCGTGGCTCTACAACATGCCGAACATGGAGCTGGCCGCCGGCTTTTACCTGTGGCGCTCGACCGCGTCGGGCTATCTGCAGTGGCACGGCCGTATTCCGACCGCGGATCCGTTCGATCCGACCGACGGGCGCGAGGCCGATATCATGCTGCTGCCGATCACCGAGCAAGCCTGTCTGGCCGTGCCGGATATCGACGACGGCCTGCTGCGAATCGCCCGCGGCGTGGATGATGCGCGCTGGATGACCTGGCTGGAGGGGCTTGCTGCAACCAACAAGGACGCCAGTTCTCTGTTGGAAAAAATTCGCCGCGCGGTGCCCGGCGAATGGAAAGGCACGGTCCGTCCGCAAGTCGATATGGTCGCACTGCGGGGCGAGTTAACCCAATTTGCACGCAATTTGCGGTAGACTTTCGCAACTTGCCAGGAGACGGGCCGGTTCGGGCCCGGTTGCTAGGGGTATGATGCCGCATCGTTCGCTCAAACATGCTCGATCCTGCCTCGGCGCCCTGCTGTCGGCCGCCGCGCTGGGTGGCTGCGCCAGCCAGGCGCCGGCGCAGCTGATCCCGGCCAGCGACCGGATTCTGCTACAGCAGGAGGCCGCCAAAGAGAACCCGCAAGGCCCCCTGTCGGTCGACCAGATGCTCGCCAAAGCCCGCGGAACGCCTGAGAAAGCCGCGCCGGACCCGATCACGCTGCGGGTCGTCGATCAGGGGGGAACCCTGTCGATTCCCAACAATGATCTGCAGCAGCTGGCGGCACTCGCCGGCACGCAGCGGGACGCGATTTTGATCGTCGGCCCGTCCGACGATCCCTCGCCGATGGCGGCGGCACTGGCCGCCAACCGTCACGCACACTTTGTGGCGCAACATTTGCCAACAACGGTACATCTGACCGAAACGCGTTACGACGTCGACCAGCCGCCGAATACCGCACGACTCGATTTTGGAGATCAAGGCCTTGCCCGTTAAGTTCGACATGGCTCTTCTGAGCACGGTGCTGCTAGCCGGATGGCGGCGACGCTATCTGGTCGTGGCTCCGTTCGTCGTGCTGCCGCTGCTCGGATTGATCGTCGGCATTCTGGCCCCGCGCATCTACGAGACGCGCATGACCATCCTGGTCCAGGAAATCGCAAACAACCCGGTCGTGCAGGATCTGGCGGTGCAGACCAACCTGAAGGACCGCATGGATGGTCTGACCGTGCTGCTGCAGAGCCGGCACATCCTGTGGGATGTCGTCAGCAGCCTGAAGCTGGTGCCCGAGAACGGCACGGATGCAGACCGCGAGGCGATCGTTCAGCAATTGTCCCACGCCTTGAGCGTCCGGCTGGTCGGCAAGGATCTGGTCGAACTCAAGATGCGCTCGCGCACGCCCGACAAGATGACTCAGGAACTCGAGGTCGTCGCGATCCGCTTCATCGAAGCCATCCGTGCGCCCGGCCAATCCTCCGTCGCCAATTCCGAGGTCTTCCTGTCGGACAAGATCAAGGAGAAGAAGGCGGATGTCGAGACGGCGGAAACCGCGCTCGCCACGTTCCGCAATCAGCATTCCGACCAACTGCCCGAGTTGCATGCGTCGAACATGCAGCGCCTGTCGCAACTCCGCGACACGCTGCAGCAGCGCAAGACCGAACTGGCCGGTGCCGAGGCGTCACAGCAGAGCCTGCGCGACCGGCTCGCTTCGGCCAATCCGATCGTCGGCAAGATCGAAGAACAGATCGTCCAGGTCTCGGGCCAGCTCGCCATGCTGCGCGCCCGCTATACCGACGAGCATAGCGCCGTGCAGGGCGCCATCCATCAGCTGGAACGGCTGCAGGAAGAACGCGCCCGCCAGATCCAGCAGGCCCAGTCGCTCTCGACCGAGGATCTGGCCCAGTTGTGGAACCGGGCATCGACCATGCAGGTCGACATCCCGCCGCCCAACGCCAATGGCTCGCAGCCCGGCAGCGGCACCCAGCCGCTGCTGATCTCGCAGCTGACCGGCCTGCAGGGTGCCGAAGCCAAGGTCAAGGGCCTGGAGCGTGAAATCGATAGCCTGACCAAGGATGTCGCCGATCTGGAAGCCAAGACCGAGGCGTTCGGCGGTGTCGAGCGCGTCCTGAACGATCTGGACCGCGAGGCCCGAACCCAGCGCGATCTGTACGATTCGCTGCTGAAGCGCTTCGAGACCGCCCGCCTGACCGTCGATCTCGGCCATTTCGAACTGCCCGAACAGATCAAGGTGATCGATCGCCCCGGCCTGCCGGTCACGGTCAATCTGCCGCTGTTCATGTTCTTCGTCGCCGGTTGTGTCGGTGCGCTGATCCTGGGCGTTGCCATGGCCTTCGTCGCCGAACTGCTCGACAGCTCGATCCGGTCGGTCGCCCAGCTGGAACGGCTGGTCAAGGCGCCGGTGCTCAGCACCATCCCGCTGCTGTTCGACGACGGCTTCACCGCCGACGGCAAGGTGGATATCGGGCAATCTTCCGGCAACAAGGCCCGGGGGGCTGCGTGAGACGCGTGGCGCAGGTGGTCCAACACCTGCAGCCCGGCGGGATCGAGACCATCGTGCTGGATCTGGCCCGCCTGGGCGCATCCGCCGACGAGGTCCATGTCGTCAGCCTGGAAGGCCGGCCCGACACGATCCTCGCCAGTTGGCCCCGCGCCGGCGAGCTGTCCGGGCGGCTGCATGGCATGGACAAGCAGCCGGGCGTCACGCCGCAGCTGCTGCTCGACCTGCGGAGCCTGTTCAAGCGCCTGGGCATCGACGTCGTCCATACCCATCACATCGGCCCGCTGATCTATGGCGGTCTCGCCGCCCGCCTCGCCGGGATCAAGCATGTCGTCCACACCGAGCATGACGCCTGGCACCTGGCCGGACGCCGCCGGCGCGCGGTCGAGTGGCTGGCGTTGAGTCTGGCCCGCCCCGCGCTGGCCGCCGACGCCGACAGCGTCGCGGACGCGCTGCGTCGGGCCATCCCCGGCTGCGCGCCGACCGTGATCTGGAACGGCATCGATACCGACCGCTTCAGGCCCGGCGACCAGCACGCGGCCCGTTTGGCGTTCGGCCTGCCGGTCGAGGGTGCCATCATCGGCACCGCCGCCCGGCTGGAGACGGTGAAGGGCGTCGACCGCCTGATCGACGCTTTCGCCCGGCTCCAGACCCCGGCAACGCTCGCGATCGCCGGCACCGGCAGCGAGCTTGCCAAGCTCGAGGCACAGACGGCGGCGCTCGGCCTGGACGGCAAGGTCCATTTCCTCGGCCGGGTCGATACCATGCCGCGTTTCTACCAGGCGCTCGACGTATTCTGCCTCGCGTCCCGGCACGAGGGCCTGCCGCTGTCGTTGCTGGAGGCGCAGGCGACCGGTGTCCGTGCCGTCGCGTTCGACGTCGGCGGCGTGCGCGACGCGCTGTGTCCCGCCACCGGCTATCGGGTCAAGGACGGCGACGAGGACGGCCTGGCGACGGCGCTCGACCAGGCGATCAGCCTGCCGTGCCAGTCCGATCCGCGCGACTTCGTCGTGGCCTCGCGCAACATCACCGCCATGCTGCGCGGCTACGATCAGCTTTATACCGCGTGATTTCGGTCATGGCCGCCTCGGACGCTCTCATCGCTCTCGACCTGCTGATCAGCGGCGCGACGCTGCTCGCGATCGCGCTCCTGGTCTATCATCACGCGGGCTATCCGCTGATCCTGCGCGCCGCCGGCCGGCGGCCGCTGGCGGTGCCGCCGATCGTTCCGGACGACGCCCTGCCGCGGATCACCGTGGTCGTCCCGGCCTATAACGAGGCTGCGGTGATCGCCGCCAAGATCGAAAACCTGCGCGCGCTCGACTATCCGGCCGACCGGCTCGACGTCATCGTCGCCTGCGACGGCTGCCGCGACACGACCGCCGGCGTCGCCGCCGCCGCCGCTGCGCTCGAACCGGTATTGGACGCCGACATCCGCGATTTCCCGGACAATCGCGGCAAGGTCGCCGTGTTGAACGAGGTGCTGAGCGGGCCGCTGGGCGAACTGGTCTGCCTGACCGATGCCTCGGCCCTGCTCAATCCCGACGCGCTCAGGATCGCCGCCGCCCATTTCGCCGACCTTCGGGTCGGCGTGGTCGCCGGGACCTATGGCTTCGCCGAAATCGGCACCGACGGCGAGGCGGCCTATTGGCGCTATCAGACCGAGAACAAGCGGCGCGAAGCGGGGCTGGGCGTGCTGATCGGCTGTCACGGCGCCGGCTATTTCTTCCGCGCCGCCCTGTTCCGGCCGCTGGCCGACGACACGATCAACGACGATTTCATCCTGCCCCTGTCGATCGCCGCCCAAGGCTACCGGGGGATCTACGAGCCGCGCATCGTGGCGACCGAACTGGAAGTCGCCAGCCTGTCGCAGGACCAGCGCCGCCGACGCCGCATCGCCGCCGGCAATATGCAGCAGATGATCCGGCTGGTCCGCCTGCTGCACCCACGCCACGGCAGGCTCGCCTTCGCCTTCGCGTCCGGCAAGGTGCTGCGTGCGCTGTCGCCGTTTTTGATGATCATCGCGCTCGTCGGCGCGATCTGGCTCGGCCTCGGCGGTTCTCGGTTCTTCGGCATCCTGGCACTGCTGCAGATCCTGTTCTACGCGGCGGCGGTGCCGAAGCTGGCCCGGCCCGATCGGCGCTGGCCGAAGCCGATCGAGCTGGTCCACTACCTTGTCGCCGGCCATTGGGCCGCCCTGATCGGCGGGACGCGCTATCTGCTGGGCCTAGAGGCCGGCCGCTGGCAGCGCGCTATCGATACCGATCCGTTCGGCAAGGCGACCCATATCTCGATGAAGACGCGCTTTGCCAAGCGCACGTTCGACATCGTCGGCGCCCTGATCGGCCTGGCGGTCGGCCTGGTCTTCGCCGTCCCGGTCGCAATCGCCATCCGGCTGACCTCGCCCGGCCCGGTCATCTTCCGGCAAATGCGCATCGGCCGCTCGCTGCCGGACCGAACCGAGCTGTTCATGATGCTGAAATTCCGCACCATGTACGTCGATGCCGAGGCGCGCACCGGACCGGTCTGGGCGACCAGGAACGACCCGCGCATCACCCCGGTCGGGCGGTTCCTGCGCAAGACCCGGCTGGATGAGATCCCGCAGCTGTTCAATGTGCTGACCGGCGACATGTCGCTGGTCGGTCCGCGGCCGGAACGGCCGGGCATCACCGATCGGCTGGAGGATGCGATTCCATTCTTTGCCGAACGGACCTATGGCATCCGGCCCGGCATCACCGGCCTGGCCCAGGTCAATCAGGGCTATGACGAAAGCCTGGACGACGTGCGCTCCAAGGTGCTGTTCGACCATGCCTATGGCCTGTCGATCATGGATTTCTGGCGCTGGCTGCGCATGGACCTGCATATCCTGTGGAAGACGGTCGCGGTCATGGTCGGCGGCCGGGGGCAATAGGCCGCATGCGATGCAGACTGCCTGCCAATTTGCGAAACGGGTCGCAGCCTGCGAGGGCATGGGAGACCTTGCGGGCGGCGCTCAATCAGGGCGTTATGATTGGCAAGCCGCTGGCGTTCGATCGGCGGTTGGACGCAGAATTGCATTGGACGAATGGGCTTCATCCGTTCCTCAGCCGGGACGATCGCAAAGGAGACACGATGAGCAGGCAGAAAGGCGATCGACCACGACGACCGTGCCGCAGCCGCTCACCCGTCTTCCGTGCACAGAGGCTCGGGTAAGTGGAGATGGATGCCGAAGAGGTGTTGTGGACAGGCGAGGCCGTGCCGACCCTGGCCGGGGTGCGCGATCTGCGGCGCGCGTTCAACGCCTTCGTGGCACGCTTGCCGCTGGGCCGCGAAATGGGCGAGGATCTGGGCGTGGCCTTGGCGGAAATCGGCATCAATGTCGCCGAACATGCCGACGGTGCCACCCGGCTCAGCACCGAACTGAAGCGGCACGATACGGAATGGACCCTGGTCGTCGCCGACGACGGCCGCCCCCTACTGCGCGAAGCGTCGTCGTTCCGCGACCGGACCGGCCGACGTCCAGACCCCCTGCAGGAATCCGGCCGCGGTCTCTACATCGTGGCTTCCCGATTCCCGCAACACCTCTATGTTCCTCGGACCTGGCGTTCTTCCGGGCAGGACGAGGTCAACCGTTTCATGGTGCGCTGCGTGCAACCGACTGCAACCGCCGTTCCGCGCATTCTCGTGGTCGATGACGACCCGGTCCAGCGCATGACCATCGAGGCCTATCTCAAGGGCGGCTATTCCGTTTGCGCCTGCGCCACGGCGGCCGAGGCCGAGCTGGAGGCGAAGCTGCAACGCCCCGACATCATCATCTCGGACATCCACATGCCCGACGACGACGGGTTGTCGTTCCGCGACCGCCTGTCGCGCGAGCCGGAGCTGGGCCTGGTGCCATTCCTGTTCCTGACCAGCGATCGCAGCCCCGGCGCCTCGGCGGCGGCCAACGACGCCGGTATCGACGATCTGCTCTATAAGCCGCTCGACAAGAGGCGTCTGCTGCAGGTGCTGGAGCGGCTGTTGAAGCGGCAAAGCCAGATGCGCGCGCTGCGCCAGACCGAAATCGTCGCCAGCACGACGCGCTTCCCGTCACAGACCCTGCCGGAGCGCGTCGGCAACTATACGCTGGCCGCCCGCCGCATCTCGGCCGGCGCCTCGATCAACGTCAATGTCGCCGGCGGCGACCTGATCTGGCATCGCCATACGCCTGACGGCTTCCAGCTGCTGATGTGCGATGCGATGGGGCACGGCCTGGGCGCCTGGCCGCTCGCGATGGCCAATCTGGGCTTCGTCAAGGGTGCGGCACTCGGCATGGGCCATGAGGTCGGCCCGGCCAATTTCATCGGTAAGCTGTCGGATCTGCTGTGCGAGGAAGGGCTGCTGGAAGGCGCCACGCTGACGGCGCTCGGCTGCTGGCTCGGTGCCGAAGGCTCGGTCGTCGTCTCGAACGCCGGCCAACCCTATCCGCTGGTCGTGACCCGCGAGGGCGTCGAGGAGATTCCGGTCGAAGGCGGCCTGATCGGTCTTGTGCCCGGCCAGACCTACGAGGCGAAGACGGTGGTGCTGAAGCCGGGCGACCGGATCGTGCTGGTGACCGACGGTTTCGTCGAGTCGCCCGATCCGGATCTGGCCGTGGCCGCGGTCGAGGCGCTGAAAAACGACCTGATCGATCTGGCCGCGCGGTCGCCTTCGATCATGGCCGACGGGTTGCTGCGCGCCCATCTGATGCGCAACGGCGGCAGAACGGCAGACGACAGCATGGTCTGCGTCATCGGCTACGACTGATCATGACCGGCCGGCATCCGCTGCTTCTGGTCGAGGACAATCCGTCGATCGCCCGAGTCTATCTCGAATATCTCCGGCGTGGACCGTATGAGACCCGGCATTGCGAGACCGGCACGGCCGCGCTGGCGGCACTGGCCGAAAACAGCTATGCCGCCGTCCTGCTCGATATCGAGCTGCCGGACATGTCGGGTATGGAGATCCTGAAATGGATCACCCAGCGCCGGCTCAATACCGCCGTCGTCGTCATCACCGCCCATGGCTCGATCAACATCGCGGTCGAGGCGATGCGCGAGGGCGCATCGGATTTCCTGGTCAAGCCGTTCGCCCCGGAACGCCTGTTCGTGACGCTCGACAATGCGCTGGAGCGGACGAACCTGCGTCGCATCGTCGATACGCTGGATACGCCGGGCGACAGCGACCAGTTCTGCGGCTTCGTCGGCAATTCGCTCGCCATGCGCGGCGTCTATCGCATCGTCGATATCGCGGCCCAATCCAAGGCGCCGGTGTTCATCGCCGGCGAGAGCGGCACCGGCAAGGAACTGGCGGCCGAGGCGGTCCATCTCAGGAGCCCGCGCAAGGACAAGCCGTTCATCGCCTTGAATTGCGCCGCCTTCCCCAAGGATCTGATCGAGAGCGAGGTGTTCGGCCATGTGAAGGGCGCCTTCACCGGTGCCGTCGCCGATCGCGAGGGCGCCGGCAGTCGCGCCGATGGCGGCACGCTGTTCTTCGACGAAATCTGCGAGATGGATATCGGGCTGCAGGCCAAGCTGCTGCGCTTCATCCAGACCGGGACGTTCCAGAAGGTCGGCGGCACCCAGACCCAGAAGGTCGATGTCCGCTTCATCTCGGCGACCAACCGCGATCCGCTGAAGGAGGTCGAGGCCGGCCGCTTCCGCGAGGATCTGTATTACCGCCTGTATGTCATGCCGCTGCTGTTGCCGCCGATCCGCGAGCGCGACGACGACGTGCTGCTGATCGCGCGCCGTTTCCTGGCCGAATATTCCCGCGAGGAAGGTCGCGCGTTCCAGCGCTTCTCGCCCGAGACCGAGGGCATCCTGCTGAATTATGCCTGGCCCGGCAACGTGCGCCAGCTGCAGAATGTCGTGCGCCAGATCGTGCTGCTGAACGACGGCGACATCGTGGTGCCGTCCATGCTGCCGGCGCCGCTGTCGCAGATCCGGCCGGCGACGGCACCGGCCGCGCCGATCATCAGCCCGGTCCCGACACTACCGATCCCGAACGGCCATGCCCCGGTCGAGCCGACCCCACCGGCCTCGTTCTCGCTGTCCGAACTGGAGCGGGACCTGATCGAGCTGGCGCTGGAACTGTGCGGCGGCAATGTACTGCAGGCGTCGGCGCGGTTGGAGATCAGCCCCTCGACGCTCTATCGCAAGCGCGAGCAGTTCCCACCCCATGAAAAGCCTGGCGGCCGCGTGCGCGAGCTGAAGCCGCTGGCCCTGGCCGAGAGCGAGACCATCAAGGCCGCGATCGCCGCCGCCGGCGGCAATATCTCGCGGGCCGCGGCCGCCCTGGGCGTCAATCCCTCGACGCTCTATCGCAAGATGCAGTCCAAGACGCTCGCCCAACCATGAGCGCCAAGCGGTCCTCCGACGGCACCGCGGTCATCGATTTCGACCTGACCTACCGGCATGCCAGCTTGCCGACCCCGCCCGAGCCCGCGTTCGACCGCATCACCGCCCTGGTCTGCGACCTGTTGGGCGTGCCGATCGCCGTGCTGGAACTGATCGAAGACGGCCTGCCGACGATCAAATCCTGTATCGGCACCAGTGCGATCGAGGGCGTGCGCTCGCTGCTGACGCTCGATCGGGCGACGCCCCATTCGGGCGTGCTGGCGGTCGGCGATGCGTCGAGCGATGCCATTTTCGCCAAGCATCCGGCCGTTGCCGGCGCGCTGGGCGTCCGTTTCTATGCCGGTGTCTCGCTGCGCCTGGCCGACGGCATGGTCGTCGGCACGCTCGCAGGCTTGTCGCCCTCGGCCCGCCTGGTGCTGCCGCCCGAGATCCGGATGCTGGAGACCCTGGCGGCCGTCATCGTCGACGAATTGGAACTGCGCCAGGCCTATACCGTCACCACCGCCGAGATGCAGCGCGAGCGGCAGGTCCAGGCCATGCTCGCGGCCAGCCGCAACCGCTACCGCTCGGTGCTGGACAGTCTGAACGAAGTCATCTTCCAGGTCGGGCTCAACGGCCGCTGGCTCTTCCTCAACCGGGCCTGGTCGACCTTCACCGGCTATGAGATCACCGCCTCGATCGAGCGGCACGCGTTGTCCTTCGCGCTTCGCGAGGATCGCCGGCGCCTCATGCAGGCGATCGCCTCACTCGACAGCCACGCGACGGCGACCGAGGAATTCCGCTATCGCACCGCGGACGGCGACCTGCGCTGGTGTTCGATGCTGATCTTCTTCGGCCAGGACGGCGTCGAGGGCGAGCAGATCCTGACCGGTACCCTGACCGACGTGACCGACCGGCGCGATTCGGAGGCCTTGCTGAAACAGGCGCGCGACGACGCCGATCAGGCGAACAGCGCGCGCGCCGCCTTTCTGGCGACGGTCAGCCACGAGATCCGGACGCCGATCAACGGCGTGATCGGCATGACCGGCCTGCTGCTCGATACCGAACTGACTCCGGCCCAATGGCGCTATGCCAATACGCTGCGCGTGTCGGCCGAACATCTGCTGCAGGTGATCAATGACATTCTCGACTATTCCAAGCTCGATGCGGCCAAGCTCGAGTTCGAACAGGTGCCCGTGCGCTTCCAGGAACTGGTCGATAGCGTCGTGGCCATCACCTCGCCGCGCGCCGGCGTCAAGGGGCTGAAGCTCAAGGGCAAGATCGATCCCCATCTGCCGCCCAGCCTGATCGGCGATCCCGGCCGGCTGCGGCAGATCCTGGTCAATCTGGCCGGCAACGCGATCAAGTTCACCGAGCATGGCTCGGTCACGATCGACGTGCGCCTGATCGCCGAGAGCGACAGCCGCGTCATCGTCGCCTGCGCGGTCACCGACACCGGCATCGGCATCGCGCCGGAAGCCCGCTCGTCGCTGTTCAAGGAATTCAGCCAGGTCGACAGCTCGGTCGCGCGCCGGTTCGGCGGCACCGGCCTGGGGCTCGCCATCTGCAAGCGGCTGGTCGACGGCATGGGCGGCATGATCGAGGTCGAGAGCCAGATCGGCCGCGGCAGCACCTTCTCGTTCCGGGTGCCGCTCAGGAAGAGCGATCCGCTGTCCGAGACCCCGGTCGCGAGCGAGCAGGCCGACGACGAGCTGCCGCAGTTCGTGCGCGGCGGACGCGTGCTGGTCGCCGAGGATAACCCGACCAACCAGATCATCGTCGTCACCATGCTGGAAAAGCTGGGCCTGCGCGTCGATACGGTCGCGAACGGCGCCGAGGCGGTCACCGCGGTCAAATCCATGCCCTACGACATGGTGCTGATGGATATGCAGATGCCCGAGATGGACGGGCTGGAGGCGACGAAACTGATCCGCCAGCTGCCGGGGCCGCTGGGCAAAATTCCGATCGTCGGCGTGACGGCCAACGCGTTTCGCGAGGATCACGAACGCTGCATCGAGGCCGGCATGCAGTCGGTCGTGACCAAGCCGTTCCGCTGGACCGACCTGACCCGCGCCATGGCGCCGCACATGGCGATGGAGGGCCAGAGCAGTGCCGACGCCGCCGCCGAGGATCTGCTGGTCGCCAACCCGTCGGCCTGGGACAAGCTCAACGACGAGGTCGGCGCCGAGGCGGCCCAGGCGATCACCGTGGTCTTCCTGCGCGACAGCCGCTCGCGCCTCGGCCGCATGGCCGACCATGTCGCCGCCGGCGACCTCAAGGGCATCGGCCGCGAGGCCCATGCCTTGAAAGGCTCGGTCGACATGCTGGGCTTCGAGCGCATGACCCTGATCGCCTCGATGCTGGAGATCGCCGGCAAGGAAACCAGCGATCTCGACGTCTGCCGGACTCTGGTGCACGACTTGGCCGAGGCGTTCGTCGAGGTCGAGGCGCTGTGCGTGGAGCGGGTGGGGAAGGCGTTTTAGGGTCCAGGCTGGAAGCGTTGGCCCGGGATTGGAAATGGCGATATCGCTTCATTCGAGGTCAAGAACTACAATATCGAAACCAATGCGGCGGGACTGATCAGAAATGTGTCCGACCAAGCGATCCAACGGGCCAGCCAACTTCCTGAACAGCTCCTTCAAAGGGTGATTATCGACATCCGCGGTCAGACGGTGAATCCGGATCAGCAGCAAGATATCGCCGACGATATCGTAAGGCGTGCCAATGGCGCGATCGATCCGAAATCCGTAAGATTCAAAGGAGAGGATTGAACATGCCAAATGTCGGCTTTTGCGGCGGCAGCGAGGTCAGAGATCTCGGTTCCGCGTCGGACATGGAAGTATTTTTCAAAGGGGTCGATCTTGCCTGTTCTCGTCTGGCACTTGATGACGATAGCGGCCTACTGATCGATCGACTCTATCGTCGTTACCTGCGCTTGGAAGAACTAGCCCCGACAGCGGCCTTGATTGGGAGCGTCAGAGACATTCTGACGACCATCCCAGCGGACGCCATCGAATGGAAAGCGATGGGATGGAAGCCGGATTGCACGCGTCTGGATCTATCTCTTCCGACGGTGGCCGATGTCCTGGGCCGACACCTTAAGGGGGTAGAGAACCTCATAAGGAATGCAGAAGCATTCAATGAGAGATTTAAAACCTATCAGCCTGTCATGACGATAATTTCCGACCTGCCCCGCTTCGTAAAGGACGAGACGCGTCCCTTAGCCAACTATGATGCACTGGAGGGCGAGCCCATGTGGCTTCGCTGAGCCGCAGCTTTGCAACGCGACCTGCTTACGCCCCGCAATATCGGCAGGGGCGAGATCATCCTATAGCAAATCCTTGTTCGCGCAGCGCGGCGAGCCGCCGGAAAACGTCGGCGGCGGTGAGCGGCCGGCGCTGCGCCAGGGCGGCGACCGGGCCGGGGTGATCGGTTCGCGCGTGGCTGCCCCGGCTTTCGGTCCGATCCAACGCGGCGACGGCCATCATCAGCGCCACCAGCGCCGGCGCTGCGGCGGCCGTCTGACGCTCCACGATCGGTGCCAGGCCCAGGATCGCGCGGCCGAGGCCATCGGCGTCGCGCAGCACGCCCGCATGGGCGGACAGCAGCCGGCGGATGTCGCTCAGCCCTTCGGCATCGGCCGGGGGCGCCAAAATGGGTGCGCTCGGGCTCGACCGCACAGTCGCGGCATCGGCCATGTCGCGCGCCGCCGCCTGCCCCATCACGACCGCCTCCAGCAGCGAGTTCGACGCCAGCCGGTTGGCACCGTGCAAACCGGTCGAGGCGCATTCGCCAGCGGCCCACAGCCCATCGAGCCCGGTCCGGCCGCGCGCGTCGGTCGCGATCCCGCCCATGTGGTAATGCGCCGCCGGCCGGATCGGGATCGGCGTGGTGACAGGATCGATCCCGGCGGCGCGGCAGACCGCGGTGATCGCGGGAAAGCGGCTCGGAAAATGCGCCCCGATCGACTGGGTGCCGTCGAGGAACACCCGATGCCCCGCCTCCAGTTCGGCCCAGACCGCCCGGGCGACCACGTCGCGCGGTGCCAGCTCGGCCCGCGGCACATCGGCCAGGAAGCGGCGTCCGGTCTCGTCGACCAGGATCGCGCCGTCGCCGCGCAGGGCTTCACTGGCGAGCGGCATCGGATCGGTGCCGAGATCGACGGCGGTCGGATGAAACTGCATGAATTCCAGATCGACCAGCGGCACGCCGGCCCAGGCCGCCAGCGCCAACCCCTGGCCGATGGCGCCCGACGGATTGGTCGTGTGGCGCCACAGCCCGCCGAGCCCGCCGGTCGCCAGCAGCACCAGGCCGGTCGGGAGGATGAAACTTTCGCCGTCCCGGCCGAGCGCCACACCCTCGACGCGCGAGCCCGCGATCAGCCGATGCGCCTCGGCCTCCAGCACGGCGATCGACGGCGTCGCCCGCACGGCGACGATGATCGCCCGCATGATCTCGCGGCCCGAGGTATCGCCGCCGATATGCAGCACCCGCGAACGGCCGTGGGCCGCCTCCAGGCTCGCCCGCAACCGGCCTTGGGCATCCCGGTCGAACGGCACGCCGTGGCACAGCAGTGCCTCGACCGCCGCCGGCGCCGCGCCGGTGATGCGCTCGACCATAACCGGGTCGCACAGGCCGGCGCCGGCCGCGATCGTGTCGGCGGCATGCAGCGCCGGCGCGTCGCCCGGCAGAACCGCCGCGGCAATGCCGCCCAATGCCCAGCCGCTGGCGGCGCCGGTGCCGAGCGGCGCCTTGGTCACGACCACGACCGGGCGCGGCGCCAGCGTCAGCGCCGCGATCAGGCCGGCGAGGCCGGCGCCGACGATGACCGGCCGGCCAGCCAATTCCCGCACATCGATCGTCATGGCCGCCTCATCCGATCGCGATCATGCGCTCGACCGACCGGCGCGCCCGCGCGGCCAGGGAGTCCGGAATGGTCACCGCGTGGCTCATCGTCTCCAGCGCGTGCCGGATCTTGGGCAGCGTGATGCGCTTCATATGGGGACACAGGTTGCACGGCCGCACGAATTCGATGTCCGGATAATCGACCGAGACATTGTCGGCCATCGAGCATTCGGTGACCAGCGCCACGCGCGCCGGCCGGTGCGTGCCGACATAGCCGACCATCGCGGCGGTCGAGCCGGCAAAGTCGGCGGCCTCGACCACCTCGCGCGGGCATTCCGGATGGGCCAGCACGATGACGCCCGGATGGCTCTGGCGCAGCGTGGCGATATCGGCGGCGCTGAAGCGCTCGTGCACCTCGCATTGCCCGGCCCAGGCGATGATCTCGACCGGGGTCTCGGCCGCGACGTTCTGGGCCAGGTACCGGTCGGGCAGCATGATCACCCGCGGCACGCCCAGGCTCTCGACCACCTTCACCGCATTGCCGGATGTGCAGCAGATGTCGCTCTCGGCCTTCACCTCGGCCGAGGTATTGACATAGGCCACGACCGGCACGCCCGGATAGCGCTGGCGCAGCAGCCGGACGTCGGCCCCGGTGATCGAGGCCGCGAGCGAACAGCCGGCCTCGGCATCGGGAATCAGGACGGTCCGGCTCGGGTTCAGCAGTTTCGCGGTCTCGGCCATGAAATGCACGCCGGCCAACACGATCACATCCGCCTGGACGTTGACCGCCTCGCGCGCCAGGGCCAGCGAATCGCCGACGATGTCGGCGACGCCATGGAAGATTTCCGGCGTCTGATAGTTATGCGCCAGGATGATGGCGTTACGCTCGCGCTTCAGACGCTGGATCGCTGCGATGTCCTCGGCGAAAAACGGCCATTCGATCGATGGGATAAAGCGGGCGAGACGATCGGGCAGAGCGCGTGCTGACATGGTGCAATCCTTATGCTCATACGGAGTATTTCAGGGGTCAAAAAAAGCCGGATCGAGCCGACGCCCTTATGCTAATCATGAGCATAATGAATCCGTCAATCCCAGCACAATCCAGGGACAAGCACAATCCAGGGACACAATACCTATTTCCTCGCGATAACCGGCTCGCCATAAAACCGTCGCTTCGACGCTGCCGATACGCCGAACGCCACTTCCATCATCAGCCGCGGCGTGCGTTTCGGTGCGGTGCCCATGTGGAATCCGAACGGGTCCTCGGCGAAGCCGAAGCCGGAAGGGCCGGTGACCGGTAGGACGTTGTCGGCGCCATAGGCGCCGACAACCTCGTCGGTCGGCTGGCCGACCAGCAAGGTCAGTTGATGCTTCCACCGGCGTTGGCGATGGCTGCCGCGCACATAGACATGCGGCCCGGCCTCGGCATCGACGGGGGTGAGGTAGAAGAAGAACTTCAGCGTCTGCCAATCGTCGAGGTCGAAGTGGAACCGCTCCTGGGACGCCAGATGCAGGTCCCGCTCGCGCGGCCTGGTCGGGAAGCTCCACCATAGCCGCGTGGCGGCGAGCCGGGCCTGTGGACCCAGATAGGCGGCGGCGATTCCCTGCAGCAGCGGGTCCTGGCGCACGGCGGTGACGGCCAGGCATTGCTCGATCCGGTCGAAATACTGGCCGGTCAAAAGAGGTTGGCCGAAGTGCCTCTCGGCCGAGGCATGGCCTTCAGGCCGAAATTCCAGCCGGCGCTCCATATTGCCGAAACAGGGTGTCGCGAGCGCGAAATCGCGGATCTCGCCGGCGACGCTCTCGGGCAGCGACAGGCCTCGGAAAATGCCGTCGGTCAGCACCGCCGTCACGATGTCATCGACCGCGCGATCGCCGAACATCGTGCTGCCCATCACGGAGGATGCCGCCTGGGCCGGATGCCAGCGGCGATACGCCTGGCGGACCGGCAGAACCCGGCCGAGCGCGAACATCACCAGCCATCCGGGATTGTCGATCGCGTCGGCGAAATAGGTCGGGACGCGTGTGGCGATGCGCCGAAGCCGTGCGAAGGACTGGCCGCGGACAGGCGGCGTCGATGGGTTGAAATGTGCCCTTTGATCAGCCTCAGCCATCGCAACCCCGCGCAATATGGTTAACGGGTCGTTACCCATACCGTGATAAGCGGGCGCGTCGCAACGTCGCGGGACCGGCGGTCGCTGGGTCCTTTTTGAGGCCGGCTCCCTAACGCCCTCGGACATTGTCCTGGATATCATCCTGGAACCGGCCCGGCGCTTTCGCTCCATAGCTGCAACCGCTTGGCTATTCGGACCAGTATGGTATTTTACCGAACCTAAGGCTGTATCGCGCGGAGCTGAAATCGCGTCGAGTGCCGCGGGTTTGGCGCGGAAGCCGACATCGGCCGGAAGAGGATGGTAAGCATGTTTGGCTATATTTTTCTGATTGTCGTTCTCGCCATCCTCGTTTTCGGGATCAAGTCCTACAATGCGCTTCGTCGTGGGTCGGAGCGGGTGAAGCGGGCGAACTCCGATATGCAGGGCGAGTTGCGCAAACGCGCCACCCTGGTCAACCAGTTGATCGAGGTCTGCAAGGGTTTCGGCGACCATGAGAAGCTGACCCATATCACCGTCGCGAACCAGACCTCGTCCCTGGCCGAATCGGCGGTGATGGCACGATCGACCAACACGGTGATCGAACGGGTCGCGGCCTTCGCGGCGAACTTCCCGGATCTGAAGGCCGATCAGACCTATGTCAAGCTCATGGGCCAGATTCAAGGCATCGAGGACGTCCTGCAAGACAAGCGCGAGGCCTATAACCGCTGCGTCGAGGATTACAATACTCACCGGGCGTCGTTCCCGACGGTGTTTTTCTCGCAGCAGTTGGGCTTCCCCGAAGCGCCCTATTTCAAGACCGACGAAGCGGGGCTCGATGACACCGCCGAGTTCAAGACGGACGACGGTGCCCTGCTGCGCGCGCAGATGACCAGGTTGGGCGATGCCGCCGGTCAGGCCGGCAGAAAGCTCGTCCACCAGACGGCGCGGGCGGTCGATCAGATCCGCGAGCGCACCGAGCAGCCCGCCGCTCTGGTCGGACATGCCGAGGCCCCGGAAACCAACGTCGTCCCGTTGCACGAGGTCATCGGAACGACGGCAGGTCCCGAGGAGAAGAAGCCACGCCGCCGCACGAAAAGCGCCAGCGGCGCGAAGCCCGACGCCCCGACGCCGGCCAGCGAGACCGTCGCCCCCGAAGGTGCCGTGCCGGAGGCGATCCAGCAGGCCGAATAGCCGCGGACGGAGCGGTCGGCCGCGTCCCGCAGCTCGGAGATCAGATCTCTAGCGGCGTGTGACGATCGTCCCGATAGGCCTGCTGGTGACCTCGTCCCCGGATCGCTGCCTCTCAATATAAT
>Ga0302314_10000872_pt1 | contig 55928 bp, 50 predicted proteins | sample III_Palsa_N2_3_FD_200533 | JGI IMG/M metagenome (GOLD analysis project Ga0302314, IMG submission 200533) | Peat permafrost microbial communities from Stordalen Mire near Abisko, Sweden - III_Palsa_N2_3 | ecosystem: Environmental > Terrestrial > Soil > Palsa > Peat permafrost | place: Sweden...
GCGGCCTGGCGCAGCGCCGCGCGGCGCAGCGTCTTGACCGGGCGGCGCTCGTAGCGGTGCAGCCAGCGGTCCGTGACCCGGAAGAACGACGAGATCCGGTCCTCGTCCGGGGCGGGGCCCGGGATGACGCCGGTGCGCAGCTCGTCCACGCCGAACGGCAGCGGACGCACCGGCTTGTAGTGCCAGACGATCGTCAGCGGGACGACCGTCTGCCGGGCCCAGCAGGCCCAGTCGTACACGTTGAACGGCACCTGCTTGGGCAGGAAGATCAGCTCGGGCGGCATGGCCGGCAGATCGTCCCAGCTCCACAGCCCGAACAGGGCCAGCCAGATCCGGGTGAACACCCGGGCGCCCTCGATGCCGCCGTTGTCCCTGATCCAGCTCGCCGCGCGGGCCATGTGGGCCTGCTCCGGCGCGTCCCCGGCCAGCCGGAGCGCGACGTAGGCCTCCACCGTGGTGGAAAGCTCGGCCGGACCGCCGTGGAAGGTCGCCCAGGTGCCGTCGGCGCGCTGCTGGGAACGGATCCAGCGGGCCGTGTTCTCGATGGTCCGTGGATCCGAGATCCCGAGGAACTCGCGCAGCAGCAGGTCCTCGGCGTCCATGGTGACGTTGGTCGCCAGTTCCCCCTTCCACCAGCCGGCCGGGTCCTGCAGCGTGAGCAGGTGCTCGCGCGCGGCCTCGGCGGCCCGGTGCGCGGCCTCCGGCGGGCCCGGGGGGCGGCCGGTCGACACCGGCCGTTCCGCAATCGCAGTCATGTCAGCATGCCTCCTCGGCACGCCCCTTACCACGTCCTTGAAAGGAGAAACCTGGTGACTTCGGAGAGATCGGCGAGTGCGCTCGGGGGCGGCGCCAAGCGGTCCAATCGGGCTAGCGCCTCGCGAGTGTGCAGGTCGGCGCGCTCCCGGGTCCATCCGCGACCGCCGGCCCGCTCGACCAGATCGGCCGCGCGGACAAGATCGGCCGCGCTGAGCTCCTCCGGCTGAGCCAACAGGACGCGCAACTGCCCGCCCTCCGCCGTGCCCGAGCCGAGGGCCGCGACGACGGGGGCCGAGCGCTTGCGCGCGGCCAGGTCGGCGGCGACCGGTTTGCCCGTGGTGTCCGTCTCGCCCCAGATTCCGAGCATGTCATCGACGAGCTGGAAGGCCACGCCGAGGTGGTGGCCGAACTCCGCCAGCAGCCGCACCTGCTCCGGGCTCGCCCCGTACGCCCGCGCACCGAGGCTGGCGCTCGCCGAGAGCAGGCTCGCGGTCTTGCCGACCTCCATATGCAGGCACTGCTCCACGGTGGTCGTCTCGTTCCCGGCCAGCTCCAGGTCCTCGCTCTGGCCGGCGATCAGCTCCTGCACCATGGCGCCGAGCGCGGGCACCGCGACCGGGGTCCGCTCGGCCAGCACCTCGAAGGCCAGGGTCTGCAGCGCGCAGCCGGCCAGCAGCGTCTGGTTCTCGCCGAACACGGTCCACGCGGTGGGCCGGTGCCGCCGGGTGCGGTCGCCGTCCATGATGTCGTCGTGCAGCAGCGAGAAGTTGTGGATCAGCTCCACGGCCGCCGCCGCGTCCAGCACCGCCGGCTCGTCCCCGGCCGCGCCCACCGCGCGGGCGCCGAGCACCGCGAGGGCCGGTCGCAGCGCCTTGCCGCCGGAGCCGTGCGGGTCGGGCCGGCCGGCCGCGTCCTGCCAGCCGAAGTGGTAGCGAGCGATGCCGCGCATGGTCGCCTGCAGCCCGTCGAGGCGCCGCTCGATCTCCGGATCGACCAGCTTCTTCGTCTCTGTGAGGATCTCCGCCGCGGTCCGCTCCGTCGCCTCTGTCTGCGTGTCAGTCACCCGTGCTCCTTGTTCAATGCGGGTACGAGCCATCCACAAGATGTTCTTGCGCGGCACGAGCCGCACTAATCCCGCTTCGCACCGCGCTCTCCATCGTGTCCGGCCACCCGGTCGCGGTCCACGCGCCGGCCAGGTACAGCCCGGGGACCGGGGTGACCGGGCCTGGGCGCAGCGCGGCGGTGCCGCTGGCCTGCCGGAACGTCGCGTGCTTCTCCCGGGTGACGAAGAATTCCTCGATCGTCGCGTCCTTCGTACGCGGCAGCAGACGGTGCAATTCGTTCTCGAAGAGCGAACGCAACTCGCTGACCGTCTGTTCGATGAACGCGTCCGCGGCCGACACGGTGACCGCGAGATAGCGGCCCGCGCCGGGCAGGTTGCTCGGCCCGGTCCGGTCGAAGATCCACTGCGCCGGGGAGTCGACGCCGGCCAGGAACGGCCCGTCGAGCACCGGCCGGTCGTAGCGCACGTGCACGTTGAGGATCGGGCTGTGGCCGAGCGCCTCGAACGGGGTGGGCACGCCGACCGGCAGCAGCGCGGCGGCCACGTCGTGCGGCACGGCCAGCACCACGGCGTCCGGGCGCAGCTTCAGTTCGCCCTCGTCCCGGGTGCGCAGCCGCACGGTCCGGTCGGAGTCGAGCGAGAGCACCTTAGTAGAGTCCCGTACATCCACGCCCTGATCCTTCAGGGCGGCCCGCGCCCGCGTGTCGTGGATCTCGCCGAGCGGCACGGCCGCGTAGCCGAGGTCCGAGCCGGTCGAGTCCTCGAGCAGCCCGGTGCGGAAAACCTTCGCGGCCAGCGCGAGCGACGCCGAGTCGGGATCGATGTTGAGCGTCGCGGTGCTGATCACCGACCAGAGCCGGTTCACCGAGCGCTCGGACTGCCCGCGCCCGCGCATGAACGGCCCGAAGCCCTGGGCGTCCACCGCCGGATCCGCCGGATCGGTGAACCGCAGCGCCAGCGCCGCCCGGCCCAGCCTGGCGCGGTCGCGCAGCGGGAGCAGCCCGTAGCCCAGCAGGCTCCCGGCGAGGTGCAGCGGGGCGGGGGCGCCGGTCCGTTTCAGCCGCGCGGTGGCCCCGTCGGGCGCGCGCAACGGGATGTCGAGCCGGTCCTGCAGCACGGAGAGGCCGGACGAGGGTCCGGCGCCGAGCCGCTCGAGCAGCCCCCGGTAGGCGGTGCAGCAGCGCAGGAAGACGTGCTGGCCGTTGTCGACCGTCAACTCCCCGCGCTGGTAGGACGTGGCCCGCCCGCCGAGCCGGGGCCGCGCCTCGACCAGGGTGACCCGCCAGCCGCGCTCGGCCAGGATCAGCGCCGAGCTGATCCCGGCAAGACCGCCGCCGATCACCAGGGCCTGCGGCCGCTGCGCCGTTTCGGAACCGCCCGCGCCGCGCTCGGGCCGGCGCCCGTCCCCGTCCGCGCGCTCCCCGTTCCTCCTCATCGGCCGCGCCGAGCGCCGGGCAGGTTCGGCGCCAGCGCCCGCGCCGCCACCGCCAACTTCGCCGAGCCCGGCAGCGAGAGCCGCTGCCCGAAGACCGCCTCCGGCTCGGCCGCGATCACCTTCAGCAGCGCGTGGTAGATCCCGGAGAGCGCTCCGCAGCAGCCGCGCGAGCGCCAGTCAAGCAGCGGCAGCAGCCCGAGACCCTCGGCGTAGAGCGACTCGGCGCGCTGCGCCTCGTGCCGGATCACCGCAGCCAGCCGGCCGCCCTGCGGGTCGAGGGTGCCGTCCTGAAGCAGCCTCAGCTCGCAGCCGTGCTCGTCCAGGGTCGCCTGCGGCAGGTACACGCGCCCGCCCTGCAGGTCCTCGCGCACGTCCCGCAGGATGTTCGTCAGCTGCAGCGCGAGCCCGAGCCGGTCCGCGAGCTCCTCGGTCGGCTTCGGGTCGCTGCGCAGCGCGGGCGGGTTGAACACGCCGAGCGAGAGCCGCCCGATCGAGCCCGCCACGTCGCGGCAGTAGACCGCCAGTTCGTCCCAGGACGCGTACGCCGTGCCGACCTGGTCCATCTCGCAGCCGTCCACCAGTTCACCGAAGGCGCCGAGGTCGATCGGGAAGCGCCGGGCGGTGTCGGCCAGCGCCACGAGCACCGGATCCTCCGGGAAGCGCTCCGGATGCTCGGCCTGGCGTCTGGTCTCGACCAGACCCGCGAGCTTCGCGTCGTGCGCCAGATTCCCGTCCCCGATGTCGTCCACGCGCCGGGCGAAGGCGTAGATCGCGGACAGCGCGCGGCGCTTCGGCCCCGGCAACAGCCTGATGCCGTAGGAGAAGTTCTTGGCCTGGGTTCCGACGATCCGCTCGCACGTGGCGTAGGCGGCCGCAAGCTCTGTACTGCTCGTCACCCGGGCATCCTACGCCGTGCGGTTGGCGGAACCCCTCCGTGGAACGACGTAGATCGGCGGTGTTGCGCTTTCGTCCGCCGAACGGTCGTGCGAACCCCGGATCAGCGCTTCTTGCCGACCAGCACGCCGAGCGCGGAGCGCGCGATGCCCTTCTTGTCGGTGGACGGGGCGCCCGCGAGCACGTCGTAGTCGATCTTCCGCAGCGCCGTCAGCGCGGCCCGGCCGCCCGCCACGTAGCCGATCACCGCGGGCCTGGCCCAGCCGCGCAGCCGCCGGGTCAGCGGCACGCCCTTGGCCACCATCACCGCGGCCCGGCCGGACTCCCAGCGCAGCAGGGCCTTGAGGTCCTCGTCGGAATGCTCGTAGTCGAGCTCCTCCTCGCGCACCCCGAAGGCGACGAAGTCCTCGCGCGGCAGGTAGATCCGGCCGTTGCCGCGGTCCTCGGCCACGTCCTGGATGTGCTCGATGATCTGCAGCCCGGTGCACACCGCGTCCGAGTCGGCGACGTTCTGCGCGGTGGCCTGGCCCGCGAGATGCAGCACGACCCGCCCGACCGGGTTCGCCGAGAGCCGGCAGTACGAGACGAGCTCGGCGAACGTCGCGTACCTCGTCTTGTACTGGTCCATCAGATTCGCGGCGACGAGGTCGTGGAAGGGCTCGTAGGGCACCCGGCCGTCCGCGGTGAACCGCGCGAGGCCGCGCACCGGCTCCAGCTGGGGCGTGCCGCCGGAGGCCAGCCGCCCGAGGTCCGCGTCGATCTCGGTCAGCGCCACGGCCCGGTCGCCGGTGTACTCGTCGCCGATGTCGTCCACGTAGCGCGCGAAGACGTAGAACGCCGCGAGGTCCGCGCGCACCGCCTTCGGCAGCATCCGCATCGCGACCGGGAAGTTCTCGGCGGCCGCCTGCTCCGCGGCCTTGGCCGCGAAGTAGCCGGGGTCGCTGGTATCGCCCGTCGTCGCGGGCGACGCGGTGGGCTCTGTCGTCACATTGTCCTCTTCATCGAGGCGGACGTTACTACGGGCCGGGGCGACGGGCATGGCTGCTATCCCCGCTTGACGGCCTGCGTGACCAGCGTGCGTCCGAAGTCCCACATCAGGCCGGTGCCCTTGTGCGCGTCCCGCATCACGTCGTCGAAGGCGTCGAGGAAACGTTCCACCTCGCGCTCGCCGATCGTCAAGGGCGGCAGAAGTTTGATGATGTCCACGTGGTCCCCGGACACCTGGGTCAGGATCCGGTGCCGCTGGAACAGCGGGACGACCACCATCTGGGCGAACAGGCCGCGGCGCGCGGCCTGCAGCGTGTTCCAGCCCGCCTTGAGCTTGAGCGAGCGCGGCTTGCCGAACTCGAAGCCGATCATCAGACCGCGACCGCGCACCTCGCTGAGCATCTCGAACTTCTCGATCCGCTCGGTCAGGCCCTCGCGCAGCAGCGCGCCCATCCGCTCGGCGTTCTCCATCACGTTCTCGTCCTCGAGCACCTGAAGGGTCGCCAGGCCGGCCACCATGGCCATCGCGTTGGAGCCGAAGGTCGAGTCGTGCACCAGGACGCGGTCCATCGAGGAGTAGACCTTCTCGAAGATCCAGTCCTTCGCCAGCGTCGCGCCGACCGGCACGAAGCCGCCGGACAGCGCCTTGGCCACGGTCACGATGTCCGGCTGCACGTCCTCGTGCTCGTAGGCGAAGAACTTCCCGGTGCGTCCGACGCCCGCCTGCACCTCGTCGCAGATCAGCAGCGCGCCGTGGTCCTTGAGCAGGTCGTGCGCAGCGCGCAGGAAGCCGGGCGGCGGCAGGTGCACGCCCTTGCCCTGGATCGTCTCGATCAGCAGCGCGGCGACGCCGCCCTTGCGCAGTTCCGCCTCCAGCGCCTCGAGGTCGCCGAGCGGGATGGCCGTGTCCGGCAGCAGCGGGTCGAACCCGTCGCGGAACTCGGCGGCGCCGTTGACCGAGAGCGAGCCCGCGGTCAGGCCGTGGAACGCGTGGTCGACGTAGAGGATCCGCGGACGTCCTGTGGCGTAGCGGGCGAACTTCAGCGCCGCCTCGACCGCCTCGGTGCCGCTGTTGCCGAAGTACACGCGGTCCAGGTGCGGCGCGCGGGCCAGCAGCTTCTCCGCGAGCAGGCCGGCCAGCAGCGGCGAGTCGAACTGGATCAGGTCGGCGAGGTCGGCGTCGAGCGTCTGGTGCAGCGCGCCGCGCACGACCGGGTGGTTGCGGCCGAGCGCGAAGACGCCGAAGCCGGAGAGGAAGTCGAGGTAGTCGCGGCCCTCGGAGTCGTACATATAGGCGCCCTCGGCGCGGGTGTACGTCCGGTCGAAGCCGATCGCGTGCAGCATCCGGGGAAGTTGCGGGTTGAGCATCTTCCCCTGGAGCCGGTGCCCCTCGCCGGCCCGCTCGCTCAGCAGCTTCCCGAGGTCGAATCCCTCGCTCATATGCCCAACCTCCTCGCGCCCGTTACAACAGTGCGCCCCCTACCCAGCCGGGGCCCGACGTAGACGGTCACGTTTGGATATACCTTCTCGCGTCGGATCTGAGCAGATGGTAGCTATACGTGCGACGCGCCGGGGTGCCTTCGCGCTCTGAGCCCCCGGCGCGTCGCCTTTTTCGAGCGCCGAACGGTCGTCGCGTGGTCGAGGGACACCTTGCCGACTCCTTGCCGAGTTCTTGGGCAGGTCTCGATTGGGTTTCAGCGCACTCTCAAGTTCGGCGTCGAAGGTATGAGCATGACCGAGACGCCCCAGAACCCCTCCTCGCCGGATCCGAACTGGGTCCACCCGCAGACCGCCGCTCAGCAGGCGCCGGTCCAGCCGGCTTACGCGGCCCCCGCCCCAGGCGCCTCCGGCCAGGCGGCGGCCTATCAGCGTCCGGACGAACCGCAGGTCGTCACGGCGCAGACCGGCGAGTTCGCCTGGGGCTCCGGCGCCCAGCAGTACCCCGGTCAGCCGTACCCCGGCCCGGGCGGCACCGGCAACCTGCCCCCCGTCCCGCCGGAGCTGAGCCTGCACGGCTCGGTGCCGCGGCGCAACGCCCGCAAGGTCGGACTGAGCCTGGCCCTGTCCGTGGCGGTGCTGGCGGCCGCGATCGGCGGCGTCTCCGGCGCCTACTTCGACCACCGCTTCAACGGCAACGTGGCCACGGTCAGCGTCGTCACCGGCTCGAACAGCTCCGACACCACGACCACGGTCGGCGCGGTCGCCAAGGCGGTGCTGCCGAGCGTCGTGAAGATAACCGAGACCACCAGCAGCGAGGAGGGCATCGGCTCCGGCATGGTGATCTCCAGCAACGGCTACATCGTCACGAACAACCACGTCATCGCGGACTACGTCTCCTCCGGCGGCACGCTCACCGTCACCAACTACGCCGGCAAGACCTACAACGCCAAGGTCATCGGCTACATCGCGGCCGACGACATCGCGATCATCCAGGTCGAGGGCGGCTCCGACTGGAAGCCGGTCACCTTCGCGAACTCCTCCGACGTGCAGGTCGGCGACCAGACCATCGCCATCGGCTCCCCGGACGACCTGCAGAACACGGTCACCAGCGGCATCGTCTCGGCGCTGAACCGGAGCGTCTCGGTCACCGAGTCCACCACCTCCGGCACCGGTAGCAGCCAGGGCGGCTTCCCCGGCTTCAGCTGGGGCGGCACCGAGACCACCGTCACCTACACGGCCATCCAGACCGACGCCTCGATCAACCCGGGCAACTCCGGCGGCCCGCTGCTCAACTCCTCCGGCGAGGTCATCGGAATGAACTCGTCGATCTACTCGACCTCCTCGTCCTCGAGCTCCAGCTCCGAGTCCGGCTCGGTCGGCCTCGGCTTCGCCATCCCGGCCAACACCATCGTCAGCGACATCAAGAAGATCGAGGCGGGCCAGGGCGACTCGACCTCGTCCTCCTCGTCGAGCTCGAACTCCTCCTCGTAACACCGACCGAACCATCGAATCGCGGTACCTTGAGGGCGTGGCCCGGGTGATCCCCGGACCGCGCCCCCGACCGTTCCCGCCCATGACCTGGGCGGCCGTCACGCCGGAGTGACCCATGGATGCTGTCCGACGCGCCCTGCTGCCCACCGAGGAGGCGCAGGCCCTGTTCGAACTCACCGAGGAGCTCGGCGCCGCGGAGCTCGCGCCCCGCGCGGCGTCGGCCGAGTCCATCGGCGAGTTCCCCCGCGAGGTCTTCCGGCTGATCGGCCGCTCCGGCCTGCTCGGCCTGCCCTACGACGAGGACCACGGGGGCGGCGGCCAGCCCTACACCGTGTACCTGCAGGTCGTCGAGGAGCTCGCCCGGCGCTGGCTGGCCGTCGGCCTCGGCGTGTCGGTGCACACGCTCGCCTGCCACGCGCTGGCCGGGTACGGCACCGCGGAGCAGCGCAAGCGCTGGCTGCCGGACATGATCGGCGGCGAACTGCTCGGCGCCTACTGCCTGTCCGAGCCCGAGTACGGTTCTGACGCGGCCAACCTGACCACCCGCGCCGTGGCCGACGAGCACGAGTACGTGATCGACGGGACGAAGGCCTGGATCACCCACGGCGGCGAGGCCGACTTCTACACCGTGCTCGCCCGCACCGGCGGCCCGGGGCCGAAGGGCATCAGCGCCTTCCTGGTCGAGGCGGGCACCGCGGGCCTGAGCGCGGCGAGCCCCGAGCACAAGATGGGCATGCGCGCGAGCACCACCGCGCAGATGCGCTTCGAGGGCGTGCGCGTTCCGGCGGAGCGTCAGATCGGCGAGCTCGGCCAGGGGTTCGAGATCGCGATGCGCGCGCTGGACTGCGGAAGGCTCGGCATCGCCGCCTGCGCGGTCGGGCTCGCCCAGGCCGCCCTCGACACCGCCACCGCGTATGCCAGGGAGCGCGTCCAGTTCGGCAGGCCGATCATCGAGCACGAGGCCCTCGGCTTCATGCTGGCCGACATGGCCGCGCGCACGGAGGTGGGCCGCGCGGCGTACCTCGCCGCGGCCCGGCTGCGCGACCTCGGCCTGCCCTTCACCCGGCAGGCGGCCATCGCCAAGCTGCACTGCACCGACGCGGCCATGCAGACGACGGTCGACGCGGTCCAGGTGCTCGGCGGCGCCGGCTACACCACCGACTTCCCGGTGGAGCGCTTCCTGCGCGAGGCCAAGGTGCTCCAGATCGTCGAGGGCACCAACCAGATCCAGCGCCGGGTGATCGCCAAGGCGCTGGAGCGGGGCTGAAGTGCTGCGCTCGGGGCCGAGGGAACCTGTGTGACGTGCGGGGTACGCGGGGTGCGCGCGGCGGCTCGTACCCCGCGCCCCCGCGCTCCGATTGCTCCTATGAGAGCATTGTCACGGCACTGCATCGGCGTTCAGTGGGTATGTTATTCACTGTCAGCTCCTAGGCCGAAGCAGGGTAAAAAGGTCCAATCCATCCCGAGGCGGCGCGGATGTTTCGAGGCGGCGAGAATTCACGGATCTTCGGATTCGCCCACACAGTCGCGATCGCGGCCCTGATCGGCGGTTATGTCGTCGGCGGGGTGCAGGGCCTGGTAGTCGTCGCGTTGCTCGGCGTGCTGGAGATCGCCGTCTCGTTCGACAACGCGATCGTCAACGCGACGATCCTGGCCCGGATGAACCACTACTGGCAGCGGATGTTCATGACGGTCGGCGTGCTGATCGCCGCCATCGGGATGCGGCTGCTGCTGCCGTTGATCATCGTCTCCATCGGCGCGCACCTGTCGCCGTGGCGAGCGGTCGACCTGGCCTATGAGAATCCGGACCGCTACCACTCGCTGCTGCTGACCGCGCAGCCCGGCATCGCCGCGTTCGGCGGGGTCTTCCTGCTGATGATCGCCATCGCCTTCTTCCGCGAGAAGCGCGAGGTGCACTGGTGGCCGGCCGTGGAGAAGCGGCTGCCCGGCCTGCTCGGCCGCAAGGGCGTTCCGATCCTCATCGCACTGCTGTTCACCGCCGTGGCCGGCATCACCGTCGAGTCGGACAACCGGTTCCGGGTGTTCGTCGGCTGCATCGTGGGTCTTGCCTGCTACCTCGGCATCCACCTGCTCTCCGAGCAGGTCGCCGACCGAGCCGACGCCGACGGCGCCTCCCGCCCGCGCGCCACCGTGCAGGGCCGCAGCGCGTTCCTGCTGTTCGTCTACCTCGAGCTGCTCGACGCGACGTTCTCCATGGACTCGGTCATGGGCGGCTTCTCGGTGACCGTGGACATCGCGCTGATCACCCTCGGCCTCGCGATCGGCGCGGGCTACATCCGATCGCTGACGGTGTACGTGGTACGCAAGGGCACCCTCGAGGAGTACCGCTACCTCGAGCACGGCGCCTACTACTCGATCGCCCTGCTCGCCGTGCTGCTGCTGTGGGAGGTCTGGCGCGACGTGCCGGACTGGATCACCGCCTGCACCGGCGCGGTGGTGATCACCGCGGCCTGGCTCACCTCGATCTGGGCAGCCAAGCGGCAGGCCCACGAGGAGGAACTGCTCGCGCTGGGCGTCGTCGGCGAAACGGCCACGGTCCAGCGGTTCACCGGCGGTGTGCAGGCTTCGCCCGGGACGCTCGGGGTGGATGACGGCGAGGGCGAGGAGCACGCCGCCGACAAGGCGTACCCCAACCATCCTCCCGTGGCGAGCTGACTCCTCAGAGGGTCTCTCGGATCCGAAGCACTTCTGATTGGAGGTGGCCGCGATGAAGCTCAATAGCAAGGGACAGGTCACCATTCCGGCCTGGATCAGAGCCAAGCACCACCTGCATCCCGGAGACGACGTCGAGGTGGTCGAGGAAGGTGGCATGCTGCGGATCGTGCGGGTGGAGTCCGCAAGTACGCGCGGTCAGCGGCTCGCGCAGTCCATGCGGGGGCGTGCCACCACGTCGATGAGCACGGACGAGCTCATGGGACTGCTACGTGACGAGTAGCGCTACCGGACCTACTTCCCGACTCTGCGGCTGATCTGCCCGGAGCAGAGCTGACCCAGGTCGCCGCCCCGACGCGCCGTCAGCTCACGCCTGTCTCTTCGGCTACTTCCCTGCCCAGCTTGTGATCTTCCGGCACCTCGATCGCTCGACGCAGCAATTCGAGCCGGTAGGGGAGCGGTTGCCAGCCCGGTGATCCGGCCAGCTCCGTGTTGAGCTCCACGACCGCCCGCGTATACGCGCGCTGCAGGCCCCGCGGCCGTAGCGGCATCCCCGGCGGCCGACGGATCGCGTGGCCGTCCTGCGCCAGCAGCCCCGCATGGTTGCCCGCGACCGACACCCACAGCGACCTCACGCCCAGCTCGAACTCGTCGATCAGCTCTTGGCGCCGCTCCAGCCAGTTGCGCAGCGCGGCGGCCGTCCCGCGCGAGAGCGTGATCCGCTCCGTCACCGGCTCCGCGATCCGCCGCGCCTGCGGCATGCGCACGACGGTGACCGACGGCTCGCGCACCTCGAGTTCCACATCGTCCACCGCCATCGCGCACAGCTCGCCGACCCGGGCCCCCGTGTCGAGCACCACTCCTATGATCGCCAGCAGCCGCACGTGCGCCGCCAGCACCAGCGGGTTCTCGGCCCGGTCGAGCAGGTAGGTGCGCAACTGGGACCGCGTCGGCGCGCCGACGGTCTCATGCACCTCCGGCTGCGGGGCACGCTCGCCGAGGACCAGCGGCAACGTCAGTTCGCGCGAGATCAGCTTCAGGCAGTCCTCGCGCACCCGCATCGAGGCCGGACTAGACAGCGCGCCCGGCACGCGGCTGGCCCGGGTCCGCAGCTCGCCGCGCTGCCCGAGTTCCAGATACGAGCTGACCGCCTGCGGCTGAAAGAAGTCCGCGGCCGTCACCACCGGCTCGGCCGGCCGGAAGTCGGGATGCGCGAGCGCCAGCCGCAGCTCCTTGACGAACCAGCGGATCTGCCGCGCCCGCGCAGCGCTCAACCCCTCCTGCGCGCACAGCCGCTCCGCCGCCGCCGTCACCTGCTCGATCGCCTGACCTTCCGTCACGTCGATCACGATAGCGGTGAGTACCGACAGGCGTGCCGTGATGCCTCGCCGGTCCGCCTGATTCCCAGGGGCGATGCAGTGGCGTCGGTCGCTGTCGGGTGCGTGGTGCGGTTGACGTCGGCGGCCCGCGGGCGGGTTGGAGCACAGGTGTATCTGACGGCCCGTCGGTCGGCGGTGGCACCAACCTCCCCGCGGGGAGGCTACGGTTGACCTCGTGGAGGACATTGATCTGCAGATCGTGCGGCTGCTGCTGGAGGACGGGCGGATGAGCTACACGGACGTGGGCAAGGCCACCGGCCTGTCCACCTCCGCCGCCCATCAGCGCGTGCGCCGGCTCGAGCAGCGCGGGATCATCCAGGGCTACCGCGCCGTGGTGGACGTCGAGGCGCTCGGGCTGCCGCTGACGGCCTTCATCTCGGTCAAGCCCTTCGACCCGGCCGCGCCCGACGACGTTCCCGAGCGGCTCGCAGACCTGCCCGAGCTCGAGTCCTGCCACTCGGTCGCCGGGGACGAGAACTACATTCTCAAGGTCCGCGTCGCCACGCCCGGCGCTCTGGAGGGGCTGCTCGGCCGGATCCGCTCCGCCGCGAACGTCTCCACCCGGACCACGATCGTGCTCTCCACGCCGTTCGACGGCCGGACCCCGGATCTGCCCTAGCCCCGCCCGCGAATTAGGCTTGGGCCCGTGACCAGTCCCGCGAACAGCCCTGCCAGGCAGCCCACGACCCTGCTGCGGGGCGGCTCCGTGTACAACCCGGCCGAGCCCTATGCCACCGCGATGCTCACGGTCGGCGACACCGTCGCGTGGATCGGCTCCGAGGACGGCGCGGACCTGCACGCCGACGCCGCCGACACGGTGATCGACCTCGGCGGCGCGCTGGTGACGCCCGCTTTCGTGGACTCGCACGTGCACGCCACCTCCACCGGTCTCGCGCTGACCGGCCTCGACCTGTCCGCCGCCGTCTCCGCCACCGACCTGCTCGACCGGGTCACGGCGTACGCGCGCACGCTGCCGTCCGACGGGGTCGTGCTCGGCACCGGCTGGGACGAGACGGCCTGGCCCGAGGCGATCGTGCCGAGCGCCGAGGACCTGGAGTGGGCCGCCGGGGGACGCGCGGCGTACCTGTCGCGGGTGGACGTGCACTCCGCCGTCGTCTCCCGCGCGCTGCTGGCCGCCGTGCCCGAGGCCGCCGGCGCGGTCGGCTTCCGCGGCTCCGGCCTCGTCGCCCAGGACGCGCACCACCTGGTGCGTTCCGCCGCCTTCGAGCGGATCAGCGAAGCCCAGCGCACCGACGCGCAGCGGGCTGCGCGGGCTCGGGCCGCCGAACTGGGCATCGGCTCGCTGCACGAGTGCGGCGGACCGCACATCTCCGGCGAGGCCGACTTCACCGGGCTGCTGGAACTCGCGGCGGCCGAGCCGGGCCCGTACGTCTTCGGGTACTGGGGCGAACTGACCGATCCGATCAAGGCCCTCGAACTCGGCGGGGTCGGCGCGGGTGGCGACCTGTTCATCGACGGCGCCATCGGCTCGCGCACCGCCGCGTTGCGCGACCCCTACGAGGACGCGGCCGAGACCGGCGATCCGGCGCACGGCGGCGTCAACTACCTCGAGGGCGAGCAGATCGCCGGGTTCCTCGTCGCGTGCGCGGAGGCGGGCGTGCAGCCGGGATTCCACGTCATCGGCGACTACGCCATGGACCTGCTCGTCGGCGGCCTCGAACTGGCCGCGGACGCGGTGGGGGAAAGCCGGATCCGCGCTCTGACGGTGCGCGCCGAGCACGCCGAGATGGCCGACCGCAAGGTGATCGAGAAGCTCGCCCGGCACGGTGTCGTCGTCAGCGCGCAGCCCGGCTTCGACGCCGCGTGGGGCGGGCCGGACGGCATGTACGCGCGGCGGCTCGGCCGGGAGCGCGCCGAGGGCATGAACCCCTTCGCGGCGTACGGCGCGGCCGGGGTGGTTCTCGCGTTCGGCTCGGATTCGCCGGTGATCCCGCTCGGACCCTGGGACGCGGTACGCGCCGCGGCCTTCCACCGCACGCCGGCCTCCCGGATCACCGTGCGCGCCGCGTTCGCCGCGCACACCCGCGGCGGCTGGCGGGCGCTGCGGCCGGGCGCGCCTGGGGTTCCGGGTGACGAGCACGGCGTGCTGGCCCCCGGCGCCGCCGCGACGTACGCGGTCTGGCAGGCCGGTGACCTGGTCGTTCAGACGCCGGACTCCCGGGTCGCGGCGTGGTCCACGGACGAGCGCGCGGGCGTGCCCGGGCTGCCGGACCTCACGCCGGGCGAGCCGCTGCCCTCGTGTCTGCGGACCGCGGTGCGCGGACGCGTGGTCCACGATCTTCTCGTGGGATGAGAAACACCATGAACGGCTAAGAAGTGCGTGGGAAAGCGGATGCAACCGTCTCCGCAGGTCCCACCGTCCGTACCGATGCGCGATGATATGACGGGCGATCCGTTGCAGGCGCCGCGCAATCTCCCGTTGTCCGAGCGAGCGGAAGGGCCATCCGTGGCACGACTTTGGCGCCCCCGACGCCCCCGGCCCGGCCGCGGGTGGCTGCCGCACCTCGGCGCCGCCGCGTCCGGCGGGCTGCTCTACCCGGCGTTCGCGCCGATCGGCTGGTGGTGGCTCGCCCCGCTGAGCGTGGCCGGCTACACGCTCGCCGTGCGCGCGGCGTACCAGGGCCGGGTCACCCGGGAACAGCGGCGTCCGTGGGCCGCGGCGGCCTGGGCCGGGTTCTGGTTCGGCCTGGCCTTCTGCTACGTCATCTTCCGCTGGGTCGACGTCATCGGCGTGGACGCGCTGGTGGCCCTCGGCCTGGTCGAGGCGCTCTATTTCGCGCCGCTCGGCGCTGCCGTGGCATCCGTCTCCAGGCTGCGGTTCGCCGCGTTCTGGCAGGCGCTGCTCTGGGTGGCCGAGGAGTTCTTCCGGGACCGCTGGCCGCTCGGCGGCTTCTCCTGGGGACGCCTCGCCTTCAGCCAGACCCAGACCCCGCTCACCAAGATCGTCGCGCTCGGCGGCGCCCCGCTGCTGAGCTTCGCCACCGCGCTCGTCGGCACGGTGCTCGCCGCGCTCGCGCTGCGCCTGTACGCGGCGCGGCGGACTCGGATGGACCGGCCGACGACCGGCTGGGCGTCGGCGATCGGCTGGCGCGCCTCGCTCGCCTGGGTCGGCGCCGCGCTGCTGCTGCCGCTCGTCGGCAACCTCGTGCCGATTCAGACCACGGCGGGCAAGCCGGTCGAGCTCGCGGCGATCCAGGGCGACGTGCCGCGCACCGGCCTCGACGCGTACGGGCAGGCCTACGCGGTGCTCGACAACCACGCGAGGGTCACCGAGCAGTATGCCCAGGAGATCGCGGAGGGCAAGGCCAAGCAGCCGGTCGCGGTGTTCTGGCCGGAGGACTCCGACGACGTCGACCCGTACGCGAACCCGGAGGCCTACGCCATCGTCACCGGAGCCGTGCAGGCCATCGGCGTGCCGACGCTGGTGGGCGCGGTGGTGGACGTCGGCTCGACCCAGGCGAAGGAGCTCGGCATCGTCTGGGACCCGAACACCGGGCCCGGCGCGACGTACGCCAAGCGGCATCTCGTGCCCTTCGGCGAATACATCCCCTGGCGCGCCGAGCTGACCAAGTACTTCTCCGAGATGTCGCTGGTGCCGCGGGACTTCGTACCCGGGAACACCTCCGGCGTCCTGACCGTCGGCGGGGTCAAGATCGCCATGGTGATCTGCTTCGAGGTCGCCTACGACGACATGGTCCGGTCCTCGGTGCTCGGCGGCGGCGGGGTGCTGGTGATCCAGACCAACAACGCCACCTACGGCTGGACCGACCAGCCCGGCGAGCAGATGGCCATCTCCCAGCTGCGCGCGGTGGAGACCGGCCGTCCGGTGATGGTCGCCGCCACGAGCGGCATCTCGGGGTACATCGACGCCTCGGGGCACATCGTCCAGGAGACCGGGCAGTTCGTTCCGGCCGTGGTCGCCGCCGAGGTCACGCCGCGTACCGGGCAGACCCTGGCGATCCGGCTCGGCGCGGATCCCGAGTGGGTGATGATGGCGCTCGGCCTGCTCGCCTGGCTGTGGGCCGCGTACGCGGGACGCCGCCGGCGCCGTCTCGAGGCGGCCTTCGCCGTCGCCCCGGAATCCGTTACGCGACCTGCGGGCGACAGTGCGGTAACGGCTTCGTCAGGGAGCGCCGCAGCGGCGGTTGACACCTCTTCAGAAGGGGTAAACTCGCTGCCCGCACCTGGTGTTTCAGCTTCTCCAGTTATCTCCGTCAACGCATCGAATGCAAGGAAGGCCCACACGTGACCGAGTCGAACAGCCCGGCCGAGTCCGCGCCGGAAGCCGACGGGCGCTCCGCGGTCCTCGTGATCATCCCGACGTACAACGAGGTGGACAACCTCGAGCGCATCATCACCCGGGTGCACGAGCACAACCCACAGGTGCACGTGCTGGTCGCGGACGACAACAGCCCCGACGGCACCGGCGAGCTCGCGGACAAGCTCGCCGCGAAGGACGAGCGGGTCAACGTGATGCACCGCGCGGGCAAGCAGGGGCTGGGCGCCGCCTACCTGGCCGGCTTCGCCTGGGGCCTGGAGAACGGGTACCAGCTGCTCATCGAGATGGACGCGGACGGCTCGCACCGCCCCGAGGACCTGCCGTCGATGCTGACCGCGCTCGAGGAGAAGAACGCCGACCTGGTGATCGGCTCGCGCTACGTCAAGGGCGGCAAGATCGTCAACTGGCCGGCCTCCCGCCAGTTCCTGTCCCGCGGCGGCAACACGTACATCCACCTGGTCATGGGCCTGAAGGTGCGCGACGTGACGGCCGGCTACCGGGTCTTCCGCCGCAGCACCCTGGAGCGGCTCGGCCTGGAGTCGGTCGAGTCCGGCGGCTACATCTTCCAGACCGACCTCACCCGCCGGGTGAACAACCTCGGGATGAAGATCGTCGAGGTGCCGATCACCTTCGTCGAGCGCGAGATCGGCGTGTCGAAGATGAACCGCAGCATCATGTTCGAGTCGCTGTGGCGCGCCACCACCTGGGGCTTCGAGGACCGGATCGCCCAGCTGACCGGGAAGCGCAAGAAGCAGAGCGCCTGACCGCGACGCGATACCCACGAGAGAGCCGCGGCGGTGCGGACGGGGAGCCACACGCCCGCCGCGGTCGAAGGATGATCGGAAGCGGGCCCGAGCCCGCCTTCCGCGCACGCGCGGCACATCGGATCCGGCGGTGGCGACGGATCACGCTGATCACGTCGACGAGCGAGCCCGGTTGACTTGCCGCACCTGGCTGTACGTCGTTCTTCTACTGCGCCTGCGCCGGTGTCGGACCCGCCGGACTCACTTCGACGACGGCCGCTTCGACGCGGTCTTCTTCAGCGGCTTGTCCGTCGTCTTGGTCGCCGGAGCGGCCTTGCTCGCCGCGGTCTTCTTCGCCGGGGCGGTGCCCGCGGTGGTCTTCTTGGCGGGCGCCTTCTTAGCGGCCGTCGTCTTCGTCGCCGCGGCGGACGTCGCCGTCTGCTTGCTCTCGGTCGTCGCCTTGGCGCTCACGGCCGGCGCGCCGGTCGCCAGGTTCATCGGCGGCGCGGTGTGCCGCACCGCGCGGGCGCCGAGCCCGCCGCCGATGCCCCCGCCGCGCAGCACCTCGAGGCGCTCGGCGAGCACCTCCTCGAGCTCCGGGATGCTCCGGCGCTCGAGCAGCATGTCCCAGTGCGTCCTGACCGGCTTGCCCGGCTTGTCCTCCTCGGCCACGCCGCCGACCCGCAGCGCCTGGGCGCCGCACACCCGGCACTCCCAGACGGCCGGCACGTCGGCCTCCATCGAGAACGGCATCCGGAAGCGGTGGCCGCTCGGGCAGGCGTACTCCACGTCCTGCCGCGGGGCCAGGTCTATCCCGCTGTCGGTCTCATAGCTCGTGGCACCCAGCCGGGTGCCGCGCAAAGCGCGCTCGCTCATCCCCAAAGCCTCCTCGGCCGTATACCGTGTCCCTAGTTCCCTGGTGCGGGGTGACTTCGCCGGGGGCGGATCACCTCGCCGTCCCTTACCGTGTCCACAGGGGCCAACGCCCAAAGGCGCCGCAATGTTCCCGCGCGCCCCCAGGTGGGAGCGAAACCGGCATACCCGAAAAAAATCATCCGAATCGCTATTGATGTCAGCGGGTGATTACACCGGTGGGTGACGGTCCGGCAAAGCCTTGGCCAAAGCTTCGCCCCCCGGGCGCCGCACGGCGCCGGCACCCCGAATGGCGAGCTCTTTCCCGTGGTAAAGTCCGGCTCTCGCCGATATCGGCGGGTGGGATTTCGGAAGGCAGTTCGTAGGGTGGGAGTTTCGACCGGTGTGGTGGCACAGGTCGGGCGCGTCCCTGGGCCGAGGCGGCCCGAGCCGGCGCTGGACGAGGACGCCACGCGTTATCTGTGCACGGCCGCGCACCTCGACGAGGCGTACGGCCGCGGCCTGATCAGGCACCTTCTGGTGCGCGAGGACCGGCAGCCGCCGACGTCGGACGGCGTGGACCTCGCGACCGTGGTCCGGCACGCGGTGGCGGCCCGGTCACGGCGGCTGTACCGGGACGGCGCGATGCTGTTGGTCGTGGCGGTGGCCACGGCGCTCGGCGGCTGGCCGGTACCGTGCTTTCTGGCCTGGCTGGGCGTGACGGTGCTGGCGGTGCGCGCGCTGCGGCCGTCCGAGACGGTCGCGGGACGGCGCTCCAGGGCCGAGTACGCCGACGCCGCGCGCGGCGAGCGGCCGAAGGCCGGGGCCCAGGCGGCGCTTTTCGCGCTGATGGTCGTCGGCATCATCCTCTGCGCACTGGCCCTGACGCACGCGGACCCCTTCGGCCTGCGGGCCACCCTGCACATCTCCGCGCCGGTGACCGGCTACGACCGGCTACGCCGGCTCGTCGCCCCGCTTGCCGCGGCGCTCGGCTGCTGGATCGCGGTCTTCGCCGAGGAGCTCGCGGCCCGCTCCACGATCGCGGACCGCCTCGCGCCCGGCCACTACACGCCGGGCCGCTGGCTGTCCGCGGAGCCCGCCTGGGCCCAGCACGCGCTCGGCGTCCTCGGCGCCCGGCTGGCCGCCGCGCAGACCGTCCGTCCGCCGCTGGCCGCCTCGGGCGAACCCTTCCTCGGCGCCGGACGTCAGGCGCTGCGCAGAAGGTGGCTGATCGACCTCGGCCCGGCGGCGTCGCGCTCGGCGCCCTTCGACACCGAGGACCTGCTGGACCGCGCGTGCGAGGCGCTGGCCGACGGCCTCGGCCCGCTGGACGCCGGCGGCACCGCTCTCGTCCTCGTGGACGACTACCCGGTCGCCGCGGGGCCCGCCCTAGCGACCCGAGGCGACGCCGAACTCCCGGTCCGCCTGCTGCCCGTCCCGGCCGCCCCCGCCCGCGGCCACGCCTCGGCGCGCAGGTTCCGCCGCGTCCGCATCACCCGCGGTCCGGCCGGCCTGACGGTGACTGTGTTCGTGGGCGCGACCGCGGGCAACGGTCTGCTGCAGGTCGAGCTGTACGGCTACGTGCTGTCCCCGGTGGCCAACCGCTACCGCCTCGCCGACCGGCTCGGCCCGTGGGGCTGGGAGAGCGTCGCCGACTGCGCCGCACGCGCGGCCCGGCGCACCCCCGGCCGAATGCTGGCCGTCCCCGCGGGCATCTGGCGCACCGTCACCGACCCGCTGGTGCGCCGGCACTACGGCGCCGTCGCCCGCAAGGCGGCCGAGCACGGCACGGAACTCGACGCCGGAGCCCGCTTCGACCCGCGCGCCGCGGTGAGCGCGTCGGTCGGCGAGGACTTCTTCGCCGACGAGGACGCGAACCTGTACCTGGCCGTCGTCGAACGCCGCGTCCGCAACGAGCTGCGTCACCTGCTTCCGCCGGACCGCGCGGACTTCTGACAGCACGTCGGGAACGAGGCGTCCATACCCTGATGCGGCGGGATGTGCTCGCGTGGCGGCGGATGCAGTCGATATAAACCGGACACTAGGACGTCGCGCACATACAACTGTTGCCGGATGGTGACACTTGGCGGGTCCCGCGTCCCCGTGGCCTTAACCCCGGCTTAACCGCTCCAGAAAACGCCCCCGCGACGTGCCCGGAAACGAGAAAGCCCCCGCCGGGCTTATGACCAGACGGGGGTGGGTGAACTGCGGTCCGCGGTGGGTGTGCGCGTCCCGAAACCTCTTGTCAGAGCTCGCTCAGCGCATTGCTGAGCTTCTCCAGGTGACCCACGATGACCGCGTACTCCTCCTCGGTCAGGGCCTTGCGAACGGAGCGCTCCAGCGCACGCACGCGCTTCTTCGCGGTGTCGAAGGCCTCCTGGCCGAGCGGGGTGACCGTGGTGGTGATCACCCGGCCGCCGCCGGGGTGGGAGGTGCGGGTGATGTAGCCCTTGCGCTCAAGCGCCGCCACCAGGCCGACCATCGCCTGCGGGGTGACCGAGACGGAGCGGGCGAGGGTGGCGGACGACGCGCTCTTGAGGTGCACCAGCGCCTGCAGGACGCCGTACTGCGCCTCCGTCAGGTCGACCTCGTCCAGCACCCGGTCCACGTGCCGGCCGAGTTCCCGGTTGCACCGGGTCAGCAGCCAGGAGACGTAGCCGTCCTTCGGCTTGTAGGCGGCCTCCTGCGCGCGGACCGCTTCGGCCTCGGCCACCTGGCGGGCTCGGCGGGCCGAGCGGCCACCCGTGGGCAGCAAGGCCTGGTTCCTCGTAGCTGTGCTCATTGTTGCTTGTGACCCCTTCGCATCCTGTTTCGCGGCCCTGCCCGCGGCCTGGGAGGTGGTCGCAGGGAGCTGAGGCGCAGCGCGCGGGGAGGGCGCGTCCGCGCCGTCGGCGGGCCTCTCCAGGCCATGATAAACCCGAATGGAGCAACCCGGAACCACTGTCAGAAAAAACGCTGATGGACTTTTCTCCAGCCCAGTACATCAGTCGTCGTGAGATCACGACAGCCGACGAGTTTGCGGCCAGGCATTATAACTGACGCACCGTCAGCTCACTTGGATCCCCCAACGGTGAGTCACCGTCGCGCCGGGTTCCAGACGCTTCAGATCGGTGCCGGAGTTGAACGCGTCCGGGGGCGCACTCATCGGCTCGATCGCCACTGCCGCGCGCCGTGCGCCTCCGGCCAGCGCGTCCCCTGTGAACACCTGGACCCACTCGAGTCCGCGATCGAGCCAGAGGGTGACGGCCGTCCCGCCCGGAGCGCTCAGCCTAATGCGGCCGATACCGTCCAATTCACGTTGCAGACCGCCGAACGCGGTGTCGAGAGCGCAACCCGCGAGGGAACGCGGCTTGCGAAAATCGTAAGGGCTCGAATCCACATCGAAACCGCCGCGTGGAATCATCCGGTCGTCCACCGCGAGATAGCGCTCCGCGGGCAGGTGCAGTGTCCATTCGTCGGCGCGTCCTTCCTCCGGCGGCGCTCCCGGCGTGATATACGGGTGCGCCCCGAAGCCGTACGGAGCCGGATGTACTCCGGTGTTTCTCGCACAGATGTCTACGGCGAGTCCATCGGTTCCCACGCGGTACCGGACGGCGAGTTCCAGCGTGTGCGGATAGCCCGGATGGGGGAACAGCGACAGTTCGAGGCGCACGCTGTCCGCGGTGTGCTCGGCCAGCCGCCAGGGCAGCCAGCGGGTCAGCCCGTGGATCGCGTTGCCCGTCGCCGGCTCGGTGACGTCGAGCTGCCGCGCCTCCCCGTCGAAGCTGTACCTCGCACCGGCCACGCGGTTGGCCCAGGGCAGCAGGATCTGGCCCGCGCCGTGCCGCGCGGGCTCGTGCTCGGCGTATCCGGCGATCAGCGGCCTGGCCACGCCGTCCGCCTCGTGCTCGAGCAGCCGCAGCCCGGCGCCGACCTCGGTGGCCACCGCGCGGTACCCGCCGCCGCTGATCTCGAACTGGCGGCCCGTCGGGACCTGGACCCGGTCGCGCGCCTCCTGCTGCGTGTTCACGTCGTTCATGAGTGGATACTTTTGCACAGGGTCGCGGAGCAGGGGCAACCGAGCCGTGCGCGACAGCCGCCCGCACGCGCGGAGTCAAGGGGGGAAAGCACCGCGCGGTCGGACGGCTGTACTACCTCAGCACGCTAGGACCGGGATCCGGCGCCCGGAAGGCGGTTTCCACACGATTTGGGCAAGACTTTGCCGAAGTGCGTGGTCTGCCAGGGATTACGGGGCCGGTCGAGCGCGCCAGCGGCCGGTAGGCGTCGATCGTCTAAGCTGAGCGCTCATGAGCGCTCAGTCCACCGACGCCCCGCGCGACCAGGTGTGGACCATCCCCAACGCCCTGAGCGTGCTGCGGCTGCTCGGCGTGCCGCTGTTCCTCTGGCTGGTCCTGCGCCCGGTCTTCCACGGTCCGCACATGGACGGCTGGGCCATCCTGGTGCTGATGGTGGCCGGCTTCACGGACTACCTCGACGGCAAGATCGCCCGCGCCTTCCACCAGACCAGCCGGATCGGCACGCTGCTCGACCCGGCCGCCGACCGCCTCTATATCCTGGCCACCCTCGTCGGCCTCGCTTGGCGCGACATCATCCCCATCTGGCTGGTGGTGATCCTGGTCGGCCGGGACGTGCTGATGGGCATCCCGCTCGCCCTGCTCAGGCGGTACGGCCACGGCCCGCTTCCCGTGCACTACATGGGCAAGGCCGCCACCTTCAACCTGCTCTACGCCTTCCCGCTGCTGCTGCTCGGCGACGGCCACGACAGGCTCAACGACCTCGCCGGCGCGATCGGCTGGGCCTTCGCGATCTGGGGCACGACGCTCTACTGGCTGGCCGCCGGACTGTACGTCGCGCAGACCCGCCAGGTGCTGCGCGCCGGGCCCGAGGGGGGCGAACCGGGCACCTCGCCCGAGGCCGCCGCGAACGGCACGAGTTCCGCGTGAGTTCAGACACACCCCCCGATTAGGGTCGGCGGAACGGGGCAGGGGGGAAGGCGCGCGGCGTGTGCCCACGGCGGGACCGTCGCGTCCCGAGTACGTGGAACCCGCCGACGACCCTGGGAGCGTTACCCGTGAAAGCCGTCGTTATGGCCGGAGGCGAGGGAACCCGCCTGCGTCCGATGACCTCCTCGATGCCCAAACCGCTGCTGCCGGTGGCCAACCGCCCGATCATGGAGCACGTCCTGCGGCTGCTGCGCCGGCACGGCCTGACGGAGGTCGTGGTCACCGTCCAGTTCCTCGCCTCGCTGGTGCGCAACTACTTCGGCGACGGCGAAGAACTCGGCATGGTGCTCCACTACGCCAACGAGGAGGTGCCGCTCGGCACCGCGGGCTCCGTCAAGAACGCCGAAGACCTGCTCTCCGACGACAGCTTCCTGGTCATCTCCGGCGACGCGCTCACCGACATCGACCTCACCGCGCTGATCGCGTACCACAAGGAGAAGGGCGCGCTGGTCACGGTGTGCCTGACCCGGGTCCCCGACCCGGTCGAGTTCGGCATCACCATCATCGACGACGAGGGCAGGGTCGAGCGGTTCCTGGAGAAGCCCACCTGGGGGCAGGTCTTCTCGGACACCGTGAACACCGGCATCTACGTGATGGAGCCGGAGGTCTTCGACTACTTCGAGGCCGGCAAGTCGGTCGACTGGTCCAGCGAGGTCTTCCCGAAGCTGCTCGCCGAGGGCAAGCCGGTCTACGGCTACGTGGCCGAGGGCTACTGGGAGGACGTCGGCACCCACGAGTCCTACGTGAAGGCGCAGGCCGACGTGCTCACCGGCAAGGTGGACACCGAGATAGACGCCTTCGAGACCGCGCCCGGGGTGTTCGTGGCCGAGGGCGCCGAGATCGACCCGGCCGCCATTCTCAAGGGCCCGTGCTACATCGGCTCCTACTCGAAGATCGAGGCGGGCGTCGAACTGCGCGAGCACACCGTCATCGGCTCCAACGCGGTGGTGAAGACCGGCGCTTTCCTGCACCGCGCGGTCATCCACAGCAACGTCTACATCGGCCCGCAGGCCAACCTGCGCGGCTGCGTGATCGGCAAGAACACCGACGTGATGCGCGCCGCCCGGATCGAGGACGGGGTCGTGGTCGGCGACGAGTGCCTGATCGAGGAGGAGTCGGTCCTCTCCGGCGGCGTGCGCGTCTACCCCTTCAAGACCGTCGAGGCCGGCGCCGTCGTGCACAGCGACGTGATCTGGGAGCAGCGCAGCTCCCGCTCGCTGTTCGGCCCGCGCGGCATCAGCGGCGTGATGAACGTGGAGATCACCCCGGAGCTCGCGGTCCGGCTCGCCGGGGCCTACGCCACCACGCTGAAGAAGGGCGACACGGTCACCTGCGCGCGGGACGGCTCCCGCGCGGCCCGCGCCCTGAAGCGCGCGATCATCGCGGCGCTGACCTCCAGCGCGATCGACGTGCGCGACCTGGAGAGCGTGCCGACCCCGGTGGCCCGGCTGCAGACGGCGCACGGGGCGGCCGGCGGCGTCGTGATCCGCACCACCCCGGGCGTGCCCGACTCGGTGGACATAGCCTTCCTCGACTCCTCCGGCGCCGACCTGTCCCCGGGCGCCCAGCGCAAGCTGGACCGGGTCTACTCGCGCGGCGAGTACCGGCGCGCCTTCCCCGGCGAGATCGGCGACCTGAACACCCCCTCGCGGATCTTCGAGAGCTACGTCCAGGAGCTGATCTCCCGGGTGGACGTCTCGGGCATCGCCGAGGCCGAGCTCAAGATCGTGGTGGACGCCGGCGGCGGCGCGGCGGGCCTGGTGCTGCCCTCGCTGCTCGGCCGGATCGGGGTGGAGGCCTACACCGTCAACCTCGGCATCGACGAGGCGCACCCGACCGAGTCGGCGGGCGAGCGGCACTCCGCGATGCGCAGGCTCGGCTCGCTGGTGGCCGCCGCGTCGGCCGCGTTCGGGGTGCGCTTCGACCCGGTGGGCGAGCGGATCTGGCTGGTCGACGACACCGGCGCGCGGATCGACGAGGACCGGGCGCTGCTGGTGCTGCTGGATCTGGTGGCCGCGGAGAAGCGCGGCGGGGAGATAGCGCTGCCGGTGACCACCACCCGGGTGGCCGAGCGCGTCGCCGGGTTCCACGGCGTCGGCATCAGCTGGGTCTCCACCGCCCCCGACCAGCTCACCAAGGCCTGCTCGGAGAAGACGACGATCTTCGGCGGGGACGGGCGCGGCGGCTTCGTGGTGCCCGAGTTCCACAGCGCGCTGGACGGGGTCGCCACCTTCACCCGGCTGCTCGGCCTGGTCTCGCGCACCCACCTGACGCTCTCCCAGATCGACGCCCGCATCCCGCGCGCGCACGTGCGCCGGATGGACGTGCCTACGCCGTGGGCCGCCAAGGGCATGGTGATGCGCACGGTCGTGGAGGCCGCCGAGGGCCGCGAGGTCGACACCACGGACGGGGTGCGCATCGTCGAGCCGGACGGCCGCTGGACGCTGGTGCTGCCCGACCCGGCCGAGGCGGTCACCCACCTGTGGGCCGAGGCGCCGGATCCCGAGGCGGCCGACCGGCTGCTCGGCGAGTGGGCCGAGGCGGTCGAGCGGCCCGCCGGCTGACCCGCGCGGGGGTATGGCGGGTGGCGTGTGGAGCGGTGAGCCGGGGACCCGGTAAGGTCGCGGCGTAGCCCGACTGCACCTTCGGCGCGCCGCAAGTGCCTCGAACGGTCCGGGCGCACAACAGCGTTCATTCGACGAAGAGAGCGATGGAAGAGCCGTGACCGCGACTCCCGAGGACCTGAAGTACACGGCCGAGCACGAGTGGGTGCGCGGCGCCGGCCCGGTCGTGCGGGTCGGCATCACAGACTTCGCGCAGGACTCGCTGGGCGACATCGTCTTCGTCACGCTGCCCGAGCCGGGCGCGAAGATCGAGGCAGGCAGCCCCTGCGGCGAACTCGAGTCCACGAAGTCGGTCAGCGACCTCTACGCGCCGCTGACCGGCACCGTGACCGAGGTCAACAGCGCGCTCGACGCCAACCCGGAACTGGTCAACGCCGACCCCTACGGCGAGGGCTGGATCTTCGAGGTCGAACTCGCCGCGGGCGAGTCGGTGGACGCGCTGCTCGACGCGGCCGGCTACCAGGCCTCGACCCAGGGCTGACCGGCGCTTCGGCGGGTCGCGGCGGCACTGCCACGGTGAGGCGTATCTCACTTCGCGGCCGGGCACCTTCCCAGGCGCGACCGGCGGACCAGCCGGGTCGCGCGCCCCGGCCCGCCGCCGTGTCGGTTGACCCGGCACCGCGCGTGCCCCTAGGTTTCGATGCGTTGTCAGCTGAGTACCCACTATTCAAGATGAATGAGTCCGAGGCGGATCCGGACCGTGCGGGCCGGGACGTGTCCCGTTCGCGACAGGAGGTCGATTCGATGCCACCGTCGACAGGCGCGTTGGACGCCTCGCTGTGCTCCCGCTGCGGGCACTCCAACCTTCCGGGCAGCCGGTTCTGTTCAAACTGCGGCAACCCCCTGACGGCCGGGCAGCGCCCGACCGAGGTCACCTCGACGATCGCCTTCGGCGCTCTCGGGCTGGCCGAGCCGACCGACGAGACCGGCGAGGTGCCGGCGTACCAGGAGGAGCCCGGGGGCGCCGCGCTGGTGGTGCGCCGCGGGCCCAACGCGGGCAGCACGTTCCCGCTGGACCAGGAGACCACCACGGCCGGCCGCTCGCCGGACAGCGAGATCTTCCTGGACGACGTCACCGTCTCCCGGCGGCACGCCGAGGTGACCCGGACGGCCCAGGGCTTCCTGGTGCGCGACGTCGGCTCGCTCAACGGCACCTACGTCAACCGGGAGCGGATCGAGGAGCTGCTGCTCTCCGACGGCGACGAGGTGCAGATCGGCAAGTACCGCCTCGTCTTCCACGCCGGTCGAGGCTAGTGCCCGCGGCGGACGGCCCGAGGCGCGGCCGGTCCCTGACCATCGGGGAGGCGGCGGCCCGGCTGTCCGCGGAGTTCCCCGGCATCAGGCCGGAGACGCTGCGCGCGCTGGAGCAGCACGGCCTGGTCGTGCCGGAGCGCACCTCCTCGGGCTACCGCCGGTACGCCGAGCGGGACCTGGAGGCGGTGCGCGTCGCGCTGACCGGACCGGCCGAGCCGCCGCCGAAGATGAGCCCTGATACGCCGGAACCGGTTGCCGCGGGCCGTGTGCGGGCCGCTGACGCCCCGGCGGCCCATCGGCGCGCGGGGTTGGCCCCGACGCCGCCCGAGCCGCTGGAGCCGCCCTCGGTCGCGTCGCAGGGCGCTGCCAGGCGCCGGACCGCGCGCTGGCCCGAACCCGAGTACTTCACCCCCGAACTCGGCGAGGTCGCGCTCGGCCGCGAGGGTCTGGCCCGGGGCGCCGGGATCTCGGCCGAGTGGCTGGACGAACTCGCCGCGCACGGACTGCTCAGCGGCCGTGATCCGGCCTCCGGAGCCGACCTGCTCGTCGCCCGCGCCGCCGCCGAGCTGCTCGGCTTCGGCATCGAGCCGCGCCACCTGCGTCCGGTGGCCGTCTCCGCCGACCGCGTCGCGGCGCTGGTCAAAGCCGCGCACGGCGGATCTTCGCGTTCCGCGGCGGCGCAGACGGCGGCGGCGCTGGTGCGCTTGGAGGCAGCCCTGCTTCGCGCCGCGCTGTTGGACGACTAGGCTGGACCATGTGAACGAGCTCGATGTCGTTGGAGTGCGCGTCGAACTGCCCTCGAATCTCCCGATCGTGTTGTTGCGGGAGAGCACCGGGGAGCGGTATCTGCCGATCTGGGTGGGCCAGTCGGAGGCGCAGGCGATCGCGGCCGCCCTCGAGGGGTCGCAACCGCCGCGTCCGCTCACGCATGACCTGTTCCGGGACACGCTCAAGGCGCTCGGACGGCGGCTGACGGCCGTGCACATCACCGCGCTGCGCGGCAGCACCTTCTACGCCGAGCTGCTCTTCGACGGCGGGGTGACGGTCTCCTCGCGGTCCTCGGACGGCATCGCGCTCGCGCTGCGCTGCGGCGCGAAGATCTACGCGGCCGAGGCGGTGCTCGCCGAGGCGGGCATCCTGCTGCCGGACGACCAGGAGGACGAGGTGGAGCGCTTTCGCGAGTTCCTCGACCAGGTCTCGCCGGAGGACTTCGAGTCCTGACGCGTCGTGCGGCCGAGCGAGTCCCGCGCGGCGGTCGTTGACTCGGCCGCGGCGCGTGCGTAGCGTCGTTTCGTTCGGCGGCCCGTCACCGGTTCGGCCCCGGTTGGCAACGCTGGTGGGGGTTGGACACGCCGCCGACGGGAGAAGATCAGGCTGGAGCGCCCTTCGCGCCCCGGCTGAGCGAGGTGCGGGCCTCGTCGGTCTGCCGGGGATGGGCGCGGACTATGCGGGCCGCGGACGTTCGCGCCCCGGGCGTGAACCCGAGGCTGGTGGAGAGGTGGGTGGTGGTGGCTACGCGCAATGAAGAGAACGGCGGGCGCGAGCCTGCCTCCGCGGCCCGCGCCGCCTTCGGCTACCGCGGCACGGTGGCCTGCGCCGCGGCCGGGATCACCTACCGCCAGCTGGACTACTGGGCGCGCACCGGCCTGGTCGCCCCGACGCTGCGTGCCGGTTCCGGACCCGGCCTCTACAGCTTCCGCGACGTGGTCATCCTCAAGATCGTCAAGCGCCTGCTGGACGCGGGCGTCTCCCTGCACAACATCCGCGCCGCGGCCGGCCATCTAGGCACCCGGGCCGCCGCCGAACTGTCCGGCATCACGCTGATGAGCGACGGCGCCGGCATCTTCGAATGCTCGTCCCCGAACGAGGTCATGGAGCTGCTCGAGGGCGGCCAGGGCGTCTTCGGCATCTCCGTCGGCGCGGTGTGCACCGAGGTCGAGGAGATGCTGCGCCAGCTGCCGGGGGAGGAGCCGACCTCCGACGAGGTCGAGGTGCCGAGGGCGGTGCTGCCGCCCGGCGTCGTTGACGAACTCGCCGAGCGGCGCCGATTTCGCGCGGGCTGAGGGGGATGGGGAATAGTGCCACAGGCTGTGGCACTATTCCCGCGCGGTTAGTTCGAGTCCGCGGAGTGCTCCGCGATCGTCTCGTCCACGATCCGGCTGAGGGCGCGAGGCTCCGGCAGCATCGCCTTCATCTCGGGTTCGAGCGCGGTGTACGTCGAGACGGCGAGCGGCTGCCTTGAGGCGTGCAGAGCGTAATCGATGACCTCGCCGTTCTTGGACTTGGCGATGAGCAGGCCGATGGTCGGCTCATCGCGTTCCGGCTTGCGGACCTTGTCGTCGATCACCGCGGTGTAGAACCCGAGTTGACCCAGGTGCGAGGGTTCGGCTGGAGTCGTCTTGAGTTCGATCACGACGTAGCGCTGCAGATTCAGGTGGTAGAAGAGCAGGTCCGGCCGGAATTCCGCGCCACCCACGCGCAGCACGTACTGGCGCCCGACGAATGCGAACCCGACGCCAAGCTCCTGCAGGAAGGCGACAATGTTGCCGACGAGTGCGTCCTCGAGTTCCCGCTCGCTGTGATTCTTCCGGAGTCCGGTGAAGTCCAGGTGGTACGGATCGGTGAGCAGTTCTTCGACCTGCTCGCTGCTGTCGGGGATCGTGGCGGGGAAATTATGTGTGGCCAGTCCCTTGCGTTCGAGGAGCTTGCTCTCGATGGCCTGCTGGAGATCCGCCCGTGACCAGCCATTGCTAGCGGCGGCAGCGGCGTAGAGATCCAGCGCCTCGGTGGTGTAGAGCTTGTCGAGCAACAGCCGGACATGGCTCCACGGCAATTGTCCCACAGGGTGTGGGACAATTCCGTCCGGCCAGGTACGGGCCATCTTCAGCATGTAGGACAGGTTGGTGCGGCTGAAGCCGGTCTGATCCGGGTAGGCGGTCTTGAGGTCGGCTGCGAGGTACTGAATAACCTTCGCTCCCCATCCCTCGGCCGCCTGGCGGTCGGCGATGATTTTCCCGATCCGCCAGTACATCGCGATCATCGCGTTGTTGGCTGCGCGCTGGGCACGGACGTAGCCGACCCGCACCTCGTTCTTGACCTCGCTCAGGATCTCCGCGTAGTTCGGCGGCAGGTCCTCGTTCCCGCTCGTGCTCTGCGTGGCTATCCGGTCGCGTGTGGTGATCTCGTTGGACATGTGCGGCACAGTGCCAGAAAGGCAATCCGACAAATCGGACTCACGCTCACGGATTCACCTGAAAGAGTGCCAATTCTTCGCCGTATGGCGCCGCCGCTACTCCGGCGTCTTCTCCGATTCGTTCCCCAGCGCCGACACCAACTGAGCCAGTGCCCTGACAGTGCTGCGGACCTCCAGCAGGTACTTCGTCGCCGAGTAGTGCGACAGCGGCAGCTTCGGGCGGTTCGTGGGCTTGCCGCCGACCGTGTCCACCTCCACTCCGTACGGCAGTGCGAGGATCCGCAGCGCCGCGACGTGCTGCGGCAGGACGTAGATCGCCGTGCTGATCAGCAGCAGCCGCTCGCCGGGCTTGAGGTTCGCGACGTGCTCGGCGAAGAACTTGTACGAGTCCGCGGTGTCCGCTCTTCGGATCGCGGGCTCGGACGAGGGGGCCGCTACGACCCGCACCGGCAGCCCGGCGTCCGTCCGGTAGTGCTTGACGCCCCAGGTGCCGCCGACGTCCGCGAGCCGCTCGCCCTCCTCGTACTCGGGCTCGCCGAGTTCGAAGGCGCGGCGCGTCCCGGCGTCCAGCGCCTCGTACTCCTCGGTCAGCGCGCCCCAGCCGAGCTCCGCCGCCTGCTCGAACTCGTTGCCGACGAACGGCCGGTGCGCCCCGAGCGTCGTCACCTCGCCCGCGGTGATCTCGCCCTCGCGGATCAGGTGCGCCGCGTACGACGACCGGGCCACGCAGGCCCGCACCAGGCCGCCGAGCATCAGCATGTGGTCGTAGTGCCGGTGCCGCGGCGGGTCGCCGCGCAGCCCGAGCGCGTTCGCCGCGTCGATGACCAGGCTCTCCTGCTCCGGGCTCAGCTCCAGTTCCGCGGCCAGGTTGCGTTCCCGGCCCTGCCGGGTGTCCCAGCGCTCGGTGAACGCGTCGAGCTTGGCCAGCCTCGTGCCGCGCGGTCCCGCCGCGGGCCGGTAGTCGGCCGGATCCCCGCCGAACTGTGTGACGAGCACGCTCAGCGGCTCGGCGGCGAGCCAGGCCTCCACGTCCGCCGCGAGGTCTGGCTTGCCGCCGATCAGCGGCTGCCGGCGGAACCTCGGCTCGCTCTGCATCCCGTTCCCCCTGGGCCGTTGGGGATCCACCAGGGGATCCCCTGGTGGTGATCGCTGGCGGCAGCCTATCCACTTCTCGTAAGCTGCTGGCTGTTTACGTGAACATCATCTGACGCGAGGAGCACCATGCCGATCGAGACCGGTAAGTCCGGCCGCTTCTGGCTGCTTTCCGGAGCCCGTTCCAGCTACGCGATCGGCCTCACCCCGGACGACGGACTGCTGAACCTGCACTGGGGCCCCCGGATCTCCCTCGAGGACGCCGCCGTCCTCGCCGAGGAGCCCGTGCCGCACGCGCACGCCTTCGAGGGTGCCACCGACGGGTACGAGGAGTACCCGGTCGAGGGCGGCCTGCGCTTCGTCCGCCCGGCCCTTTCCGTGCGCGGCCGGACCGCGCAGGCCGTCGTGCGCGGCACCGAGTGGGAGTTCGCCGGCTACGAGGTGGAAGCGGACTCCGAACTGCACCTGCGCTTCGTCGACGCGCTGCTCTCGCTCGAGATCACCCTGCACTACCGGCTGCGCGCCGACTTCGACCTGGTGGAACGCTGGGTCACCGTCACCTGCGAGGACTTCGCCGCCGCGCCGGTCGAGCTGCTGCGCGCCGACGCCGCCGCCTGGTCGCTGCCGCTGCGCGACCGCTGGCGGCTGTCCGAGCTGCACGGTCGCTTCATCGGCGAGTCGCAGCTCAGCCGCGGCCCGCTGCTGCACGGCGAGCACGTCTACGGCTCCCGGCACGGCCACACGTCGCACAACCATCTGCCCTGGTTCGCCCTCGACGAGGGCACCGCGACCGAGGAGCAGGGCGAGGTCTGGACCGGCGCGCTGGCCTGGTCCGGCAACTGGCGCTTCGCCGTCCAACTGCTGCCGATGGGCCGGGTCCAGGTCACCGGCGGCGCCGGCGGGGACGAGTCGGGCCTGATCGAGCTCGCGCCGGGCGCGTCGTATGAGAGCCCTGTCTTCGCCGCGCTGTACACCGACGGCGGGTTCGGCGCGGCCAGCCGCGCCTGGCACGCGTACCAGCTGGCGCACGTGCTGCCCAACGCGCAGCAGTTGCGTCCCGTGCTCTACAACTCGTGGGAGGCCACCCACTTCGACGTCTCCGAGGCGAGCCAGCGCAAGCTCGCCGACCGGGCCGCGGCCCTCGGCGTCGAGCTGTTCGTGGTCGACGACGGCTGGTTCGGCGCGCGCCGCAACGACCGGGCCGGACTGGGCGACTGGACCCCGGCGCCCGAGCTGTTCCCGAACGGCCTGCGCTCGCTCGCCGAGCACGTCAACGGCCTCGGCATGCAGTTCGGCATCTGGGTCGAGCCGGAGATGGTCAACCCGGACAGCGACCTGTATCGCGCGCACCCCGAGTGGGCCCAGCACTACCCGGGCCGCAGGCATACCGAGTGGCGCAACCAGCTGCTGCTCAACCTCGGCCTGCCCGAGGTGCGCGAGTACCTGTTCGACCAGCTCGACGCGCTGCTGAGCTCGGCCCCGATCAGCTACGTCAAGTGGGACTTCAACCGCAGCTTCTCCGAGCCCGGCTGGCCCGGCGAGCAATTCCCCGAGCGGCTCGGCCTCGAGCACGTCTACGGCTTCTACGGCCTGCTGGACCGGCTGCGTGCCAAGCACCCGGGCGTGGCCTTCGAGTCCTGCTCGGCCGGCGGCGGGCGCATCGACCTCGGCGTGCTCTCGCGCACCGACATGGTGTGGGTGTCCGACAACACCGATCCGCTCGACCGGCTGCGCATCCAGCACGGCCTGAGCCAGTTGCACCCGGCGCGCGTCGCCTCCGCGTGGGTGACCGACAGCCCCAACGTCGTCACCGGCCGCGTCAGCCCGCTGGGTTTCCGTTTCGTCAGCTCGATGGCCGGGCTGCTCGGCCTCGGCGGCAACCTGGTCGAATGGAGCGAGGCGGAGCTCGTCGAGGCCGAGAAGTGGGTGGCCAGGTATAAGCGGATCCGGCACGTCGTCCAGCACGGCGAGCTCTACCGGCTGCGCCCGCCCGGCGAGGGGCCGGATGAAGGCCTGACCGCGGTCCAGTTCGTGCGCGAGGACGAGGCGGTGGTGCTCGCCTGGCTCGGCGCCCAGTCCTTCGCCGTGCCCCCGGGCCCGCTGCGCCTCGCGGCCCTCGACCCGCGGGCGCGCTACCGGGATGTCGAAACAGGGATCGAATACAACGGCGCGCTGCTGCGGCACCGGGGCCTGCCCACCGGCCTTTCCGGCGACTACGCGGCCGGGGTGTTCCACCTCAAGCGCGTCTCCGGGTAAAACCCCGCCCATCAGCGGCTCAACTCCGGGTATGGATCCGGCTGTTATCCGGCGGCTCGCCGGGTGTTCGTTGACCCTGCCCGGAGCGGCTGATATGAAGGGTCTGTGAAGCGGATCCCGTTGACGACCCGGGACCACATCGACTACGGGCGGGTGTGGTCTGCTTCCTGTCGGTCTTGACGGGACGGGATCCGCGGGCGCGGCGGGCGGGATGGCCGGCGCGCCGAACGGGTCCGCGCGTGTACGGGGCGATGACGTCCCGCGCTCCGCACGGTCGGCGTCGACCGTGGCGCTAGAATCGCCGTAGAGCTCCCTCGCGGCCGGTTCTCCCCTCGACCGCACCTTCAAGAGTGGATCCTTCGCCATGCCCGTCGAGTTCCTCGGTTACGCAGCCACGAATGACGGCTCTGAGACCAGCCCGCGCACCGGACCCAGCTTCGACCCGGACTACACGATCCGCCTGGCCAAGGCCCACGAGGAGTGGGGCTGGGACCGGGTCCTGTTCGCCTACGGCTCCGGCAGTCCCGACCCGGCCGCCGCCACCGCCTACGTGGCGGCGCACACGGAGCGGCTGCAGCTGCTGCTCGCCCACCGCCCGAACGTCTCGTACCCCACGTACGCCGCGAAGACCTTCGCCACCCTGGACCGGATCGGCGGGGGCAGGCTCATGGTGCACTTCATCACCGGCGCCGACGACACCGAACAGGCTCGCGAGGGCGACTTCCTGAGCATGGCCGAGCGCTACGCGCGCACCGGCGAGTACATCGACATCGTGAAGCGCGCGTGGACCGAGCGCGAGCCGTTCAGCCACCACGGCTGGTATTTCGACTTCGACGAGTTCGTCAGCGACGTCTTCCCCGCGGCCGGCCACCGTCCGCTGGTGTCGCTGGGCGGCTGCGTCCCCGAGGCGTACACGGTGGGCGCGGCCCAGGCGGACGTCTACTGCCTGTGGGGCGAGCCGCTGGAGCGCACCTACGAGCAGATCGAGGCGATCCGCGCCGCGTCCGACGAGGCGGGCCGCGAGGTTCCCCCGCGCATCCAGGTCTCCTTCCGCCCCATCATCGCCCCGACCGAGGACGAGGCCTGGGACAAGGCCTACCGCATCGTCGCCGAGATCAAGGGCAACCGCAGGCTCTCGGTCGTCCCGGCCCAGAGCACCGGAAGCAGGCGGCTGAGCGCCCTGGCCGGCCACAGCGAACGCTTCGACCGCGCCCTGTGGACCCCCGCAGCCCTGGCCACCGAGGGCGCCGACGCCTCCAACGCCCTGGTCGGCACGCCGGACACGGTCGCCCAGGCGCTGCTCGACTACTACGACCTGGGCGTGGAGATCTTCTCCGCCCGCGGCTACGACCTCCTCGAGGACGCGATCGAGTTCGGCAAGCACGTGATTCCGATCGTCCGCGAGGAGGCGGCCAAGCGGGATGCGGCTCGGGAAGCGGGGGGTTCGGGTGGCAGCGGCGTCGGGGGAGTGGGCGGTGCGCCGTCCGGGCCGGTGTGTCGTCCTGGTGGGACGACGGGCACGGGGGAGCGGAGATACGCGGCATAGCCCGCGTCGGCTCGGGGGCTGCGAATCGCTCGAGTCACACGTGCTGTTCCTCGAGCGCGCCGGTAAAGAAGTCGATGAGTCCGAACGGCGCGCGGTCGCCGAGGCAGAGGTCCAGGATCACGTGCGCGTCCGCGGCGGAGGACTCGCTGCGCGGGAACATCGCCTGCTCGTAGGCGGTGAGTGCCGCTTCGATGTCGTCGGGGTGCGCGGCGATCGCTTTGCCGAGCTCGGCGCCGTCGAACATCGCCAGGTTCGCGCCTTCGCCGGCCGGCGGCGCCAGGTGCGCGGCGTCCCCGAGGAGCGTCACGCCGGGCACGCGGTCCCAGCGGTGTCCGGTCGGGAGTGTGTAGACCGGACGCGGGGTCGGTGCGGTTTCGCCTTCGGTGATCAGCGCGGTCAGCTCGGGGGCCCATCCGTCGAATTCGGCGGCGACTCGGGCGGTCGCGGCGGCGGCGTCGCTGAAGTCGATGTCGGCGATCCACTCGGCGGTGCGGTTGAGCTGGACGTACGTGTGCAGGATGTTGTTCGCCTCGCGGTGCGCGGTGATCCCCTTTCCCGGGGCGGCCGCGAACATCGCGGCGCTGCCGACCGCTTCGGCTGCCGCGCGGTGCCGCTCGTCGGCGTCGTAGAGGTAGGTCTCGACGTACGTGGTGCCGACGTACTCGGGCTTGGCGTCGGATAGCAGCGGCCTGACCTTCGACCAGGCGCCGTCGGCTCCGACGAGGAGGCCGGCGGTCACGGTCGAGCCGTCGGCGAAGGTCACTTCGTGTCGTCCGTCGCCGAGGGGCTGTACATCGGTGACCTTGCGTCCCCACTGGACCGTCCCGTCCGGCAGGGAGTCGAGCAGGATCCGACGCAGGTCTCCGCGCAGCACCTCGGGACGCCCGCCAGTGCCGTCGTCGGGCTCTTCGTGCAGCACCGTGCCGTGCTGGTCGAGTACGCGCAAAGCCTCGCCGCCCTCGTGGATGATCGCGCGGAACTCCTCGGTCAGACCGGCCGCTTCGAGCGCGAGCTGGCCGTCGTGTTCGTGGATGTCGAGTTGGCCGCCCTGCGTCCGGGCCTGTGCCGAGGGCTCCGCCTCGTAGACCGTCGCGGTGATGCCGTTGACGTGCAGGACGCGGGCGAGGGTGAGGCCGCCGAGGCCCGCGCCGATGATCGTGACCGGTGTCGTCTTCATGATCGTATTCCTCTCGGGAGCCGTATGGAACGCTGTTCCAGTACCTCCATCTTGGAACAGCGTTCCAGACCTGTCAAACTGGTGTCCATGGCAGCCGAGACGCAGCGGACCAAACGGCGCACGGACGCGCTCTCGAAGGAGCGGATCGTCGAGACCGCGATCGAGATCCTCGACACCGACGGCGAGAGCGCGCTGACCTTCCGCGCGCTCACGGCCCGACTGGCGACCGGGGCCGGCGCGATCTACTGGCACGTCGCGAACAAGAACGAGCTGCTCGCGGCGACCACCGACGACGTCATCGCCCACGTCATGACCGACGTGGCCGGTGGCGCGGAGCCGCGGGAGGCGATCCGGGCCATCGCCCTCGGGCTGTTCGACGCGATCGACGTGCACCCGTGGGTGGGTACCCAGCTCTCCCGCGAGCCGTGGCAGTCCCCGATGCTGCAGATCTTCGAAGGCATCGGCGGCCGGCTCCAGGCGCTCGGCGTTCCCGAACGAGCGCAGTTCGACTCCGCGTCCGCGCTCGTGAACTACGTCCTCGGCGTCGCCGGCCAAAACGCCGCGAACGCCCGCCTGCACGCACACGGGCCTGGCCGGACGGAGTTCCTCGGGATGGTCGCCGCCCGGTGGGCGCAGCTCGACCCCGAGGAGTACCCGTTCGTGCATCAGGTGGCGACGCAGCTGGCCGAGCACGACGACCGCGAGCAATTCCTCGCCGGCATAGACCTCATCCTCGCCGGCATCACAACCGTCCGATAGGCGGTCCTGCGTGAGCGACCCGAGCAGCGTCCGCGCGACTCTACTGGTCCTGTACTCGCCTCAACTCGAGGAATGCCGCCGCTTTTACGAAGGACTTGGCCTGCGTTTTGCGGCCGAGCAGCACGGACAGGGCCCTCGCCACTACGCGGCCACGCTGGCCGACGGATCGGTCTTCGAGATCTACCCCGCCCGTCCCGGCCGCGAGACGGGTACCCTCCGCTTGGGCCTCACCATTTCTGGTGCCACTGCGATACCCCCGCTCGCGCCCGGCCGCCATTTACTCACAGATCCTGACGGCCGGACCATCGATATCCACTCGGCCTGAGCGGCGGCACCGGTATCTACAGTCGCTGCACGGATTCACTCACTGCGGGTCGGAAGCATCGGCCTGGATCGCGTCGTCGAGGGACCCGTCGAACAACGGGCGGACCTCGATCGGCCGCTGTTGCGCGACTACATCAGAGTTCCGGGTCGTACATGAATGCACGGACTTCTTGAGCGCAGCGGCAGGCGACGGCGACCTTGCCCGCCCACTCCAGCGCCTCCTCGTGCGTGGGCACGTCGACGACCAGGAGCCCGCCGAGGTACTCCTTGGTCTCCGCGTACGGGCCGTCGGTGACCGTCCCGTCGGTGTCCACCACGCTGTAGTTCTCGGGGGACTTCAGCCCGCCGGTGAACACGAACACGCCGGCGTCCTTGGCCTCGCGGATCACCGCGTGCGCGGCATCGGCCACCGCGGGCAGGTCCTCCTCGGGGAAGACCATCGCGCCGTCATTGAACGAGATCAGGTAGTGCGTCATCCCATGGCTCCTTGTCCGGGCAGCCTCCTGCGGCCGCGCCTCACCCCTGCTACGAACGCCTCGCCCCGGATCCGACAGGCCGGCGGCAGGAATTTCTCACCGGGTTCCTCCAAGGTAGCCCGGCCGTTGACGGCCGGAAGGAATTGGATCGCTGCGTAGCAGGTGAGGGGTGGCTGTTTCGGGGTGGAACGGCGCCAAGAACGTGTCGGCCGCTGGTGGCGGTGGTTGTTGGAGTGTGTAGTTGCGGTTTGGTAACGGCATCGGGGTTCGGGCGTGGTGGTTCGAACGGATTGTCGGTGGGTGTCGGTAGCGTCTGGTGTTGTGATCGTGACGCGGGTGGTGAAGCTGCTGCCGCTGCACTTGAGCTCTCGCAGGCCCGCTAGCGCGACTGGTCGCGATCTGGAGGATTTGCGGGGCATCCGCGAGCGGGCACGGTTTCGCAGGCCCCAACGGGCCACGCTCCACTCCTGGGCCTTCCGCCAACTCGGCGGATTCGCCGCCTACAAGGCGCGGTACGCCGGGGTGCCGGTGGTGCACGTCAACCCGGCCTACACCAGCCAGGAATGCGCCGAATGCCACTACATCGATAAACGTAACCGGCCGTCCCAGGCCGTGTTCGCGTGCAGGTCGTGCGGCGTCGTTGCGCATGCGGACCACAATTCCTCCCGTGTGATCGCCCAACGGGGCGAGGACATGTGGATGGCGGGGCGTGAGTCACGCGTCCCGGCACCCCGCAAGGGGTGCTCAGATGCGGGAGGCAACGCGGCAGCCAGCCGCGCCCTACCTGAACGCTCGGGCCTTTAGGACCGAGAAGCTGACGAAACCATAGTGACGCTCGAGGCCGACTTTTGCAGGTGACGACGTTCGACGAGGGTCCACAGCGTGGTCGTCGCGAGGTAGAGACCGGCAGCCAGGGGCAGGATCGCCGCCGTGACGAGCGTGCCGAACGGCAGCCAGGCCATGACTCGCGTGACGCCGGCCGAGGTTGACGCGCCGGGTGCCCCTGCCAGATCAGCCGCTGCGCTCCTCCGGATGCGCACGGAGGACCACGTGGCGATGCCCGCGATCGCCGCCAGCAGCAGCGCGAATACGGCGATGTGGCCAGGTACGAGGACCGGGCCGCGCAGGACGTCGGCCAGGTGCGAGCCGAGGCCCACACCGAACAGTTGATCACTGAACAGGCTGTTGTGGTGTCCCGCGATGCTCGGCGACTCGAAGATGCGGTAGACCACGAAGAACACGGGGAGTTGCACCAGCGTTTGCAGCATCCCCGGCGCGAGCGACACGCCGTTCGCGCGGTACAGCGCGAGCGTCTCGCGCTGCGCACGCTGCGGATCGTGCTTGTACTTCCGCTCGAGCTTCCGCACGGCGGGTGCGAGGGCTGCGCGCGCCCTCTGGGAGGCCGCTTGGGCACGCATCTGCGCGCGGCTCAGCGGGTGCAGGCACAGCCGGATTCCTGCGGTGAACACGACGATGGCCGCGGCCGGGCCGGCGCCTCCGAGCAGCGGGACGAGGACGGTGGCCAGGCCTGAGACCACGTGAAAGACGGCGAGGAGGACAGGGGCGAGCACGGACATGACGAATCAAACCCTTCGGAACATCTTGCGGACTGGTGAAGAAATCAGCGAGATGGACCGTGCGACTGCCGGGTTGCCCAGCGGCGGTCAGACGGTCGAAGGGTTCGAACCCGGTGCTCTGGGGCGTGGCTTGCCTGCCGCGTCGGGATCACGCTGTGGCAGGACAATGACATAGTGGGACGAGGAATGCGCCGGGGCGTCTGCGTGCGCGGCCTCGGCGGAATCGGCGAGGACGATGACCTTGGCGTAGCGAAGAAATCCGGCTGTCAGCAGTGCCAACGCGGACGCCGACGCGGTCAGCGCGACCGCGTTCTGACCGCTGAGAGGCGCGAGGAACGCAAGGAGCAGCAGGGCGACAGCGATGAAGCCCGCTGCGTTTCCGACTCCCCGACGCGTCACGTTTTCAGCATACACAGAACCGTGCGATATGACTCCTGCTGTGCGAACCCGGCTACTCGGGCCGATATTCGAGCAGGTCGCCGGGCTGGCAGCCGAGGACCTCGCAGATCCTCGTGAGCGTCGTGAAGCGGATGGCCCGCGCGCGTCCGTTCTTGAGCACGGAGAGGTTCACCGGCGTGATCCCCGCCGCCGCGGCCAGCTCGGACAGCGTCATCCCGCGCTCCGCCAGCAAACGGTTCAGGTGCACCTCGATGGCGTGGGCGTCGTCGTCGGCGGACTTCAACTAGACCGTGCCCTCCAGGTCCGCGTGCATGCGTGCACCCGTCCTGACCGTGCGGGCGACCGCGAACGTCGCGAGCGCGACAAGCGTGGTCGCCCACGGGAAGTTCCAGAAGTGCGTCGCATCGACGACACCGCTGCGATATTGCGTAAGTGTATTGAGAAGCACGAGCTGCGACGCGGCCTCTACTGCGTGCGCGGCGAGGCCGCCAAGCAGGAGGACCCACGCCAGGACACGCAGCGAGCGGGCCATGTCGGCCGTGTAGACGCCGTCCACGGCTGCGGAATCCAGCGTGCGCGCGGCCAGGAGCAGCACGAGGGTGACGAGCAAGGCCGCCGGGAAAAAGTGCAGCGAGGACAACGCCGCCTGCGCAGTAGACGGGTGCGGGGAGCAGACGTTGAAGGAATCCGCGTACATCGTCGTGTCCGGCTTCAGCCTGATGAGCGCAGCGCCGTCTCCGTAGAACTGCACGAGGCCGGTCGGCGCGGTCACGCATGCTGCCGTCGCCTTGAGACCGAGAAGCCCAGCATCTTGGATGACGGCGAACAGCGCGAGCAGGACCGTGAGGGTCGAGGCCGCCGCCGTGCAGACGCGCGTGCGGCTGTGCAGCCTGCGCAGCGGACTCGCGGCGTCGCGTCGTTGAATTGTCCCCGTATTCATGCCCCGAACCCCCGTCGTCGGTCATGCCGTCTTCAAGCGGAGCGTAGCCTATCGATAATCGATAGGCTAAGAGGGAGCATGGCCAAGCGACCCGCACCGCCCGCAGGCGCGACCAACAGCGTCTGGACCGGGAGCGAACTCGTCTCGTTCGACTGGCACACGCTGACCATCCAGCATGTGAGCCTCGACCGAAAGGGCACGAACGCCTACCCGATCACGCGGATTTCCGGAGTGCGGGTCGAGAAGCCGGGGTTCGCGAAGGTGTACGGCCGCTTCCGGGTCCTGATCGCGGGCGAGGACGCGCCGCGTCGGCGGCAGTCGGCGAGGAACGCGGCGCGGGACCCGTTCGTCGTCCTCTTCCGCGGCAGGCAGTCGGCGGAGTTCGAAGCCCTGGCCGCGGAGATCAGGTTCGCGCTGGACCAGCTGGTGTAGCGGATCAGTCCCCGCCGACGCCCGGCAGCGTGTCCAGCAGGGCATTGAGTTGGTCGAGGGAGCTCTGCGTCTGGCTCACCTCGGGATCCGTCCGGTGCCGCTCGATCTCCGCGCGGAAGGAGCTGACCTCGGCCTGCAGTTCGTGCACGAGCGCCTGGGCCCGGTGCTCGGCGCGGACGCGCTCGCGGGCCTTGGCGCGCAGGGCCTCGAGGCCCGGGTCGCCGGGGGCCTTGGCGGCGAGGACGGACAGGTCGCGCTCGAGACGCTTGCGCTGGGCGGCTATCTCGGCGAGACGGCGGCGGGCGTGGCCGAGCAGCCGCAGCTGGCTCTCGTAGGCCTGGTCGAGTTCGCTGCGCAGGTGCTCGTCCGCCGTCGCCTCCGGCGAGTTCGAGCGCTCGATGCGGGAACGCTCCAGGCAGAACTCGTTGCCCTCCGGATCGGCCAGCACCACCCAGCCGGTGCCGTCCGGCTCGCGGCGGTCGTCCACCAGGCTCGCGCCGAGTTCGAGCACCCGCGCCAGCGCCTGGTCCCGGCCGAGTTGCACGCCGTCGGCGTCCTGCGGCCAGATGTCGAAGTGAACGCGGTTCTTGACCGCCTTCGGTTCGGGCACGCGCAGGAACAGCAGTCCGGCCGTGCCCTGCGGATCGAGGATCAGCGCCTCGTTCGACTCCGGCCGGTTCGGGTCGCGCGGATCCTCGCGGTACCCGAGCAGCCCGGACCAGAAACCCGCGAGGCGGTACGGATCGGCGCAATCGAAGGTGATGTGCCTGATGCGAAGGCTCATGCCGTTCAGCGTGCCACGGGCCTGAGACTCGGTCCAGCATACGGATAGTGCGATGGGACTCGTCGCGCCGACACCCCTGACCGCGTCCGACGAGCGGTCAGCCTCCGGCGCCGGCCCCGGGCCGCGGATGGAGTGTCTCGTGCTCGTGCAGCATGGCGACGAACTTCTCGATCCGCTTGGCCCGCGTGTCGGCGCGCTTCGCCTCCTGCACCCGGTAGAGCACCGCGTACCGGTTGCCGCTGTCGAGCGTCGAGAAGAACTCCGCCGCGCGGGGATCGGCGTCGAGCGCGGCCCGCAGGTCCTCCGGCACCGTCGCGACGCTCTGACTCGCGTACGCGGCTTCCCAGCGGCCGTCCTGCCTGGCCGACTCCACCTCGCGTAACCCGCCCGGGCGCATCCGGCCGGATTCGATCAGCGCCGTCGCCTTGTCCCGGTTGATCTTCGACCACTTGCTGCGCGCCTTGCGCGGGCAGAAGCGCTGGAGCCAGTAAGACTCGTCGTACGGACGCTTCTGGCCATCGATCCAGCCGAAGCAGAGGGCGGATTCGAGCGCCGTCGCGTAGTCGATGCTCGGTGTCGGGCAACCCTTCTTCGCGAGCTTGAGCCAGAACCCCGACGAGCCCGCTGGCTGCGCCTCGAGCCAGCGCTCCAGATCACCCGCCGAGGCGAAAAGTATGATCGGCTGGCCCTGGCACTCCTCGTTCTGCTGCTCCGCGTTCTCCGCCATGGGCTCCAGCCTAGGCCGAGGTCAGGAAGGGCGCAGCCAGATCCGGCGTAGCAGCGGCGATGAACGCCAGCGCCTCGGCCATCGGCACGTCCGGCGCCGAATAACGCTGCTTGCCCGCGGCCGTCGTCGCGGTCAGGGTCACCAGGCCGCGCCTGCGCTGGAACCACGTCTGCCGCAGGCTCCAGCCGATCACGCCGTGCACGGTGAAGATGCTGCGGCGGCGGACGAGGCTGCCGGTGCTGAGCACGATCCAGTCGCCGACGAGCCGATGCCCGAGCCCCCGATACCGGTCCCGCGCGAGCAACCACCCGAGCCCCGCCAGTAGCGGCAGCACGATCGTCGACCAGTACGACAAATGCACCCCGAGGGCGAGCAGCAGCCCTGCTACGGCGACGCAGAGCACGAGGATCGGCACGGTCGCACGCAGTACACGCCGACGCCGTGCCGCCGGGCCGTGCTCGATCAGCCCGGCCCGAAACAACTCGACCGGCACGCCCAGGATCTCGGACGCGACCCGGTCGGCGACCGCGCGCGGCGCCGGCGGCAGCAGCACCGAACCGCCCCGCTCCGTGCCGCCGCCGACCCGCAGGCCGGTCGTGATCGCGATGCACCGGGCGCCCTTCGCCACCCGCAGCGACAGCGGTTCGCTGATCTCCACGCCGCGCAGCCTGGCCTCGTCGATGGTCGTCGACCGCGTCGAGAGCAGCCCGCGCGTCACGAGCAGCGAGCCCCGGCCCGTGCGCACGAGGCGGAAGTTCCAGAACAGCGCGGCGTACCCGAGCACCGAGACGAGCAGCAGCCCGAGCAGGACCACCAGCGCGCCGACCGGTATCGACTCGGACAGCGGCATCCGCCCGACGTCCCGGATCCCCGAGCGCACCGGCCCGAGCGCGGCCAGGTTCACGCCCGCTTCGTGCTCGGTCTGCGTCAGCGCGCCGACGAGCACCCCGAGGATCACCAGGCCGGTCAACGTCAGCGGCGCGAACCGGATCCAGGACTTGCGCAGCCGGACGATCTCGGTCTCGAGGACGACGGGCGTGTCAGCAGCCTCGGCCTGGCCCGGGACCTCGGCGAGCGGCGCGGCGAGCAACAGCGCGCGCAGCGCCTCGGCGTCGGCGGCGCTCAGCGCGTCGAGTTTGAAGTTCTCGCCCTCGCGCTTGTCGTTGCGGCCGGTGCCGATCTTGACCTGCGCGAGGCCGAGTAGCCGGTAGATCACATGCGCCGTCAGATCGACGCTGCGCACGCCCGTTCGCGGCGCCGAGAGCACCCTCGGCGAGAGCAGGCCGCGCTTGACGTAGACGCGGTCCCCGGTGACCTGGTATTTCGTGCCGAACCAGCGCCAGATCCCGGCGAGGATGGCGAACGCGCCGAATCCCAGGCCCCAGTAGATGTTGTGGCCGCCGCGCGTGCCCTCGTAGATCAGGCCGATCAGGACGGGAGCCGAGCGCAGCAGGTCGGTGACGGGACGTACCGCGAGGGCGCGCGGGCTCAGGCGCAGCCAGCCGTCGGGGGACGCGGTGCCCGGGGCAGGCGCGGCGGGAGCCGGGGGAGCGGCGGGCAGAGTCTCGCTGTCGAGTTCACCGACATCGCTGACCTCGCTCATGTCGCGTCGCCGGGGATGCGCGCGGTGGCGAGGGAGAGTTCGGCCTGCAGTTCATCCGCCGCCGCCCGGTCGAGGCCGCGGATCTTGATGTGCCCGGCCGTGGACGCCGTCGTCGCGGTCACGTTGGCCAGGCCGAAGATCCGCTCCGGCAGGCTGCGTTCGCTGTCGATCGTCTGGATGCGGCTGATCGGCGCGATCCGCCAGCGCACCGAGAACCACCCCGTCCGGGTGAAGAGCGCGTCCTCGGTGACCTCCCAGCGGTGCACGCGGTACCGCCAGCGCGGCATGATCAGCACCCGGGCGAGCAGCAGCGGCGCGCTGACGCCGATCAGCGCCCACCAGCCGGTGCCGAAGCCGCACATCGCGGCGATGCCGATCTCGATGCCGAGCACCACGGCCGCCCCCACCGCCGCGGACGCCGTCCAATAGCCCAGCGCTCGCCGACTCACCTGGTTGCGCGGCTCGCGCAGCCCGGGTATGTCGGCCCCCGTCGCCACCCCTGTATCGCTCATGGCGTTAGCGTGCCACACCAGATCTTTCCCGTCCCTTGACGCGTGTCATGGGACGGGAAAGACGCCCGTCACGCCGCTCGGGCCGCGGATGTCAGCCGGACTTGCGCCGGAAGGACCGCTTGCCAGCCACGGGGCCGTTGCTGTGGGCCGCCTTTCCGGAGTTGCCCGCGGACTGCTCGGCGCGGTGCCGCTGCGCCTGCTTGCGGTCCAGCGCCTCCCGGAACTTCCGCTTGACGTCGTCGTCCTGCACGTCTTCGACGGATGCGGTGGTCGTCTCGGTACCGGGGTCGGCCTGTTCGTGTTCAGCTTCGCTCATGGGCCAAGACTGGCACAGCCGGACGCGCGCGGCCACGACATAGCCGCGTTCGCCGCCCCGGCGCATCGAGGCACCGGGCCTCGCAGCGCGCCCCCGAACCCGCTCCGACTCGGAATACGCCGAGGCGGGCGACCACAGGCCGCCCGCCTCGACCGCTGATTTCCGAAGAATCAGCGTTCTGCCGATTTCCTACCTTGCGTCAGCTCGACGAGGTGCACTCGTAGAGGGTGCCCGAGCTCGTGCTTCCGTAGGACACCGTCGTGCAGTTCGCCTTCACCCACGTCTCGATCGCCGAGGTGGAGGACGAACTGCTGCCGCCCATGCCGCCGCCGGAGCCGGAGCTGCTGATCAGCACGTACTTCAGCTCGCCCTTCGCGATCAGCGCCTTGAACGCGGCCAGTGACGGGTACCCGTTGTTGCCGCTGAACCCGCCGATCGGCAGGACCGAGGCTCCGGCGTTGGCGATGTAGTCCTCGGCGTCACCCGAGCTCATCACCGCCATCAGGTACTTGGCACTGCCCTGGTGCGCCTTCAGGTACGTCAGCAGCTGCTGCTCGGCGGTGGTCAGGCTGGTGCCGCTGCCGCCGGGCATGCTGCCGCCTCCGCCGCCCATGCCGCCGGTCGTTCCACTCACCGCGCCGCTCTCGCTGGAGCCGCTCGACGAGGAGGAACCGCCGGGGAAGGTGCCGCTCGGCGCGCCGCCGGTGCTGGACGAGCCGCTGCTGCTGCTCGACGAGCCGCCGGGACCGCCGGAGGTGGAACCGCCGGGGAAGCCGCCCTTGGTGCCGCTGGACGAGCTCGAGCCGCCGGGAGCCGCGCCGCCGCCGAAGCCGCCGGTCGACCCGCCGAGAGCGCCGCCGCTGCGGCCGCCGGTGGTGCTCGCGGAGCCGAACTGGCCTGAGTACGGACCGGCCGCCGCGTTGATGTTCGTGCCGTTGTACCCGGCCGAGGTGTCGAACGTGGACAGCGCCCAGGCCGCCGGGGTGGCGGCCATCGCCGTGACGCCGAGCACGATGCCCACCGCGAGCACCTTCCCGATCTTGCGCAACCGGTAGGCCACCAGAAGCAGGATCGAGGCGATGCCGAGCGCGATGACCAGCGGAGGCAGCCAGCTGAGGAACACGGTGTTCTCGTAGGAGAGCTTCGTGGCCCAGCCGACCGTGCACGCGATCGCTGCGATCAGCAGCCAGCCGAGACGGTCGTCGTCGCGGAAGGCCTGGAACATGGCCACGATCCCGGCGGCCGAGAGCGCGGCGAGCCCCGGCGCGAGCACCGTCATGTACTGCGAGTGCGGGATGGTGCCCGCGCTGAACGCCAGCGCGGTGATGCCCAGCGTGCCGCCCCACATCAGGTAGCCGGCCAGGACGCCGTTCGCGCGTCCCTTGCGCCGGCACTTGATCAGGCCGAATACGAGGGCGATGACCGCCACCGGGTAGAGCCAGCCGATCTGGGAGCCGAAGCTCGCCTCGAACAGCTTGCCCCAGTCGGAACCGCCCGGCGTCCCGCTGCCGCTGCTGCCGCTCGAGGTGAGCGAGCCGAAGCGGCTGGTGAAGTTGTACACGAACACCATGTTGAAGATGCTGTTCGTGCCGTTCGATCCGTCGATGAACGGCCGGTCCGCGGCCGGGGTCAGCGTGACGATGACCATCAGCCACAGCGAGGCCACGGCCGTGACCGCGCCGAAGACCGCCGTGTGCCAGATCCGCTTGAGCAGCGGGTGCGGCGCGCAGATCAGGTAGACCAGCGCGAAGACCGGCACGACCGTCCAGGCCTGGACCATCTTCGTCTGGAAGGCCATGCCGACCCAGAACCCGCACAGCGCCAGCGAGCGCAGCCTGCCCTGGTTGACCGCGCGCTGGAACGCGTCGGTCGCCAGGATCAGGCACATCGTCAGGGCGTTGTCCTCGAGGCCGGAGTGGCCGAAGGTGGCCGCCACGATCGGGGTGAGGGTGAAAAGCCCCGCCGAGAGCAGCGCGACGTCGGACCGGCCGGTCCACCGCCGGGTCAGCCGGTAGAGGACCAGGACGCTGATGACGCCCTCGATCGCCTCCGGCAGCGCCAGCGACCATGCGTGGTATCCGAAGATCTTGACCGACAGCGCCTGCGGCCACAGGAAGCCCCAGAGTTTGTCGATCGTGACCGAGCCCGCCGGGTCGAATGCGCCGTAGAGGAAGTTCTTCCAGCTCATTGACATGCTGCGGGCGTCGGCCGCGTAGAAGTTGTTGACGGCCGTGTGGAACGCGCCCCAGGTGAAGATGAGCGCGGCCAGCGCGGCCACCGCGATGAGTCCCGGTCTCGCCCAGCCCGGTTGGTCCGACGGGAACAACCAGGCGGGACGGCGGGAGCGGGAACTACTCGGCGGTTCGCTCGCCGAGGTAGTGGTGGTTTCCGTTGCCGTGATCGCCATGCGGCCTAGACTGGCGTGCTCGTCTTAGAGAGCCATGAGTGAGCCGTTAACCGCTCATCCGAATCTAGATCGAATGTTTTCAAAACGTATCTACGGCCGCATATCGCGGCGGCCCTGCCCCGGTCTCGCGATCCGCGTAAGTCCAGGTCGGATACGGATACCGACAGGTAAGATCTTTTCCATCATAGTGTATCGGGCCGGAAAGTCGGCGGAGCGACACGCCGTCGAACTTCCGTCGACAACTCAGAATCCTGAGTCTTCCTCGGCGTTGAGCATCGCGCGCTGGCCGGCGTCCGCCTCGTGCAGCGTGCGGAAGAGCGCGGGCAACGCGGCGGCCGGGATCGGGTCGTCCGACTGCGCGTTCACCGCCAGCGCGACGTAGTGCCCGCGATAGTCGCCGATGTAGAGGGTGTTGCCGTGCCTGTCAGCGGCTCGCCAGCGGTCGTTCGCGGTCCGCGCGCATGAGAGCCTGTCGTCTGAGCCCGCTGAGAAGTCCGCCGCGGCCCAGTCGATCCCGCAGGGCGACGAGGCGGAGCTGTCGGGTGCGACGATCACCTCGAGGTCGTCGATCGCGGCCGGCGACATGTCCTGGCCCGTGTAGCTGATGGTGGCCACGTCGTTCACGTAGCTGTACGAGGTCGTCTTGTAGCTGCGCGCAGCGTCCACCAGCAGCAGCATCGAGTCCGGCGCCTCGGGTTCCGCGTTGGCGGAGCGAACCGGGATGTCCGCCGCGCGCGCCTGGTCGGAGCCGACGCTCTCGATCGACAGGCCGAGCAGCAGGATCACGATGCAGGCCAAGCTGATCGTGTGCGCTCGATAGCGCGTCGTCCAGGCCGGCCCGCCCGCAGTCGCCAGGGCCCCGTCGGCCGCCACGATCGTCACCGGCCGCGTCACCGCGCGGTGCACGGCGGCTGCCGCCAAGGGGTACGGCAGTGTCAGGACCATCCACTCGAGCGCGAGGGCGTTGATCGACTCGCCCGCGGGCAGCCGGAGGAACTGCGCGAGCAGCCAGCCGACGCCGCCGAGCGCCAGCACGGCCGCCGCCCGCTTCGCCGCCGCGCGCCAGCCGGTGTCCAGGGTCGAGTGCGTCATCCAGGCGAACGCCGCCCACACCAGCAGCAGCCCGGCGAGCGGAAGCAGGCCGCTGGCCGGACCGAAGGAGAGCTGCCCGTCGTCGGCGTCACCGCTCGCCAGCCAGTACGCGGCGGCGAGCAGCGGGCCGGCCAGCCAGCCGGACAGCGCCGAGTAGCCGAGCCAGTGCACTGGGTAACGCTGCCGGGCGGCCGGGGAAGGGGGTGCGGTCATGGGCCGGGTCCTCCTTCCTGGAGACGATTGTGCACCATGGCGATGAACGTTCCCGACAGTCGGGACGAATCCCCACCTGCGGCGGTCGCTGGGGCTCGGCCGAGTCTGTGCTACGTAATTACTTCGAAAACTGAGTAACCGGGCAAGACCTTCGAACTCTTACCTGTTGATTACTTCGAAAACGATGAAATTCTTCCGAAGTCACGATCGCGCAACGTTGTTGACGGGACATTTTCGCCGGTACTACATTCCGGTTATTCCCGTAGGACGGCCCTGAGAAGCGCCTCAGGGCCCGTGCGCCGCCCCGGGCGGGTGGCGGCGCGGACGCGGGGACCGCTGGCAGCAGCACTGCATGACAGAGATCTGACGAATCCCTTTCGCATCCGATCTCGCCGCGCCGGGCCCGGGGCCCGGCGGTACCGACGCAACGGCGCGGCGGACTGAACTGTGAGGTGTACCCCCGAAATGACCATTCTCCGCAAGGCGCAGCCCGGGCGCCTGGCCCGCAACGCCGCGTTCGCCGCGGCCTTCGCCGGACTGCTCGGCACGGCCGCGGCCTGCTCTTCCTCGAGCGCCCCGGCCGCGCAGACCTCCGCGGGCGCGCAGCAGACCATCACCTTCGCCACCGACGGACTCGGCGGTGAGGGTCAGGCCACGAACACGGCCATCGCCGGTTTCGAGAAGCAGTATCCGAACATCAAAGTCCAGGTCTTCAATCTGGACGCCTCGGCCACCAACCAGCTGACCCAGCTCGACCAGCGTTTCCAGGCCGGGACAGGGCTCGATGTCATCGACGGCGACGTCACCTGGGCCCCGCAGTTCGCCGCCGCGGGCTACATCCAGAACCTCTCCGGCGACGGCTTCGACACCTCGCAGTACTTCTCCGGCCAGCTCGCGTCGGCCGAGTACGGCAACACGCTCTACGCGGTGCCCTGGTTCATCAACGCCGAGGGCGTCTACTACCGCACCGACCTGGTCAAATCCCCGCCGACCAGCGCCGCGCAGCTCGTCGCCGACGCGCAGGCCGCGGTCAAGGCCGACTCCTCGCTGAAGGAGGGCTTCGCCTGGGAGGGCGACAAGTACGAGGGCTCGGTGACCGCGTTCGTCAACTTCCTCGGCGGCTTCGGCGGCAAGCTGGACCTCTCGGATCTCAACACCCCGGCCAACCAGCAGGCCCTGCAGTTCATGTACGACACGATCCACAAGGACGGCATCACCCCGCAGGCCGCGACGTCCTGGGAGGAGTCGAACGTGCAGAACGCCTGGGAGTCCGGGCAGGCCGCGTTCGCCCTGAACTGGCCGTACGAGTACGCCAGCTCGCAGAAGATCGCCTCGCTGAAGAACGACATGGCCTGGATCGCCTTCCCGTCCACGACCGGCGCCCCGGCCGCGGCGCTCGGCGGGGACAACCTGATGATCGCCGCCAAGAGCGCGCACACCGCCGCCGACCTCGAATTCGTCAAGTACCTGACGTCCGCGGCGGTGGAGACCCGGCGCGCCGAGTCCGCGGGCGACCCGCCCTCGGTCCAGAGCGCCTACACCGCGGCCCTCTACGCGGCGGCCCCGTACTTCAAGGCCGAGCAGTCCGTGTTCGCGGACACCGTGGCCCGGCCGAGCTCCCCGGTCTACCCGCAGATCTCCGAGGTGCTGCAGACGATGATCTCCTCGGTGCTGGCCGGCCAGTCGAGCCCGAGCGCCGCCCTCGCCTCCGCGCAGTCGCAGATCCAGCAGATCCCGGGCTACACCGCGTCCTCGTAGCCCCGGACCGCCGCGCACCGAAGAATCCCAGGACCGCCGACCGGCCGAATCCGGTCGGCGGGCCCCTCCCACTTCCCCGAGCGAGGGCAACCACAGGCATGGCCACCATCGACGAGGCCCGGGACACGCCGGACCGCCAGACCCGACCACCGAAAACGCGACGCGGCACGCTGCTCGCCCAGGACCGCAGGCTCGGCTACGGGCTGATCGCCCCCGCGATCGTCCTGCTGCTCGCCATCACCGCGTATCCGCTCGTCTACAACATCTGGAACTCCTTCCACTACGCCGTCCCCGACATCCCGTTCGTCAACGGCAAGCTCGCGGGCCTGGCCAACTTCCGTCGGATGTTCAGCACCGGCAGCGTCTTCGTGCCCGCACTGGTGCACACCGTCCTGTTCACCGTCGTGTCGGTCGCGATCGAGGTCAGCATCGGCCTCGTGCTCGCGCTGGCGCTCAACAGGCCCTTCCGCGGTCGCGGCCTGGTGCGCGCGGCCGTGTTCATCCCGTGGGCCGTGCCGACGGTCGTCTCCGCCGAGGTGTGGAAGGAGATGTTCGACCCGCAGCAGGGCTTCGTGGACTACGCGCTCAAGCTGCTGCACCTGCACAGCGCGACCATCACGTGGCTGGCGAACACGGACACCTCCTGGGTGGCGCTGTTCGTCGCCGACGCGTGGAAGAACACCCCGTTCGTCGCCATCATCCTGATCGGCGGCCTGCAGGTGATCCCGGCGGAGATCTACGAGGCGGCCAAGATCGACGGCGCCTCGCCCTGGCGCCAGTTCCGCAGGCTGACGCTGCCGCTGCTCAAGCCCGCGCTGATGGTCGCGCTGATCTTCCGCACGCTCTCGGCGTTCCTGGTGTTCGACGTCGTCTACATCATGTCCAACGGAGGGCCCGGCACGTCCACCGAGACGCTGGCGTACCTGGACTTCAACGCGTTCCACGTGGACAACGACTACGGCTTCGGCGGCGCGATCTCGCTGGTGCTGATCGTGCTCTGCCTGCTGATCGCAGCCGCGTACACGCGGATCTTCCGAGAGAGGGCGTAGGTGGCGGCGCGATGAGCACTCTGACGATTACCCAGGACGGACGCTCGGCGCAGTTCACCGCGCCCAGGCGCCGCCCCGTGCGCCCGTCCGCGGTGGGACGGACGATCCTGCTGGCGCTGTTCGTACTCGTATCGCTCTTCCCCTTCTACTGGATCGTGATCACGTCCTTCAAGACGAACGCGGACCTCGAGCGCGGCACGCACAGCCTGCTGCCGACCTCGTTCACCTGGAGCGCGTACAAGGCGGACTTCTCCCAGTACGACTATTGGCACAATGTGCTGAACAGCGCGCTGGTGGCCGTGAGCACCACCGCGATCACCGTCGTCGTCGCCAGCGCGGCGGGCTACGCCCTGGCCAGAACCCGGATGCGCGGCCGGCCGCTGATGCTCGGATTCATCCTGATCGCGGGCTTCTTCCCGATCATGGCGATGGTCGGCCCGCTGTTCCTGACCTTCTCGCACGCGCACCTGATCGACAGCTTCTGGACGCTGATCGTGAGCTACCTCGTCTACACGCTGCCGATCGCGATCTGGTTCCTGGCCAACTTCTTCTCGCAGATACCCGTCGAGATCGAGGAGGCGGCCGTCGTCGACGGGCTCACGCGGCTGCACGCGCTGTTCCGGGTCATCGTCCCGGTGGCGATGCCCGGCGTGCTCACGGCCGCGATCCTCAGCTTCATCCTGGCCTGGAACGACTTCACCTTCGCGCTGAGCTTCATGCAGACGCCGAGCAAGTACACCGCTCCGCTGGCGATCAACAACCTGGGCCACAGCCAGTTCCAGGTGTTCCCCAACATGATCGACGCGGCGGTCGTGGTCGTCACGATCCCGATCGCGCTGCTCGTCCTCGCGGCGCAGCGACGGATCGTGTCGGGGTTCACCTCGGGGTCGACGAAGTAGGTCGACGTAGATCACGTGTCAAGGGAGACCCCGCATGTACGACTCAGAGACGGCTTGGCGCGAAGTCGACGACTACTTCGTCGACATGCTGGTTTCCGAGGATGAGGCCCTCGCTGACGCCCGTGCCTCCGGCCAGCGCACCACCATGCCGCAGGCCGAGGTGGCTCCGAACCAGGGCAGGCTCCTCGCGCTGCTGTGCCGGATGGCCGGAGCGAAGCGCGTTCTCGAGTTGGGCACACTGGCCGGTTACAGCACCGTCTGGCTCGCCCGCGCGGTCGGCGAGGGCGGCCACGTCACCACGCTGGAGTTGGAGGAGCAGAACGCCGCCATCGCCCGCTCGAACCTCAGGCACGCCGAGGTCGCACACCGGGTCGAGGTCCTCGTCGGTCCCGCGGCGGACTCCGCCCGGCGACTGATCAAGGACGCCGTGGAGCCCTACGATTTCGTGTTCATCGACGCGGACAAGCCGAGCAACCCCGAATACCTGAGGGCCGCGCTCGAACTGACCGGCGCGGGCAGCGTAATCATCGTCGACAACGTCGTACGCAACGGAGCCGTGGCCAACCCGGACAGCCCCGACCCCCGTGTCCAGGGCGTGCGCACCGTGATCGACGACATCGCCCAGGACGAACGGCTGGAGGCCACCGCGATCCAAACCGTCGGCTCCAAGGGCTGGGACGGCTTCACGATCATCCTACGGACGCGTTGAGTGCCCGGTCCGTGTGGGATGCGGCGGCGCGCCGTATCCCCCACGGACCGCCGTCCTCAGCCCCGCTCGTCCAGCCGGAACCAGAAGAAGCCGTGCCCCGCCATCGTCAGCGGATACGGCGCGTCGCCGATCTTCCGGAAGGGCACGCCGCCGAGCAGTTCGATCGGCTCGGCCGCGCGGAACTGCGTCAGATCCAGCTCCGTCGGCTGCGGATAGCGCGACAGGTTCATCGCGCACAGCACGATCGAGTCCTGACCGTCCGGCGACTGCTCCGCGGGCAGTTCGCGGACGAACGCGAGCACCGCGGGGTTCGTCGAGGCCACTTCGGTGTACGCGCCTAGGCCGAACGCGGGATTCTGCCTGCGGACCTCGATCATCCGTTTGGTCCAGTGCAGTAGCGACGAGGAGTCCTTCGTCTGCGATTCCACGTTCGTGCGCTGGAATCCGTAGACCGGGTCCATGACCGGTGGCAGGTAGACCCGTCCGGGGTCGCACTGGCTGAATCCGGCGTTGCGGTCCGGGGTCCACTGCATCGGCGTACGCACGCCGTCCCGGTCGCCGAGCCAGATGTTGTCGCCCATCCCGATCTCGTCGCCGTAGTACAGCACCGGACTGCCCGGCAGCGAGAACAGCAGTGCGCTGAACAGCTCCATCTGCCGCCGGTCGTTGTCCAGCAGCGGGGCCAGCCGGCGCCGGATGCCGACGTTGGCCTTCATCCGGGGGTCCTTGGCGTACTCCGAGAACATGTAGTCGCGCTCTTCGTCCGTCACCATCTCGAGCGTCAGCTCATCGTGGTTGCGCAGGAAGATGCCCCACTGGGCGTTGTGCGGAATCGCCGGGGTCTGGGCCAGGATCTCCGAGACCGGGTAGCGCGACTCGCGCCGGACCGCCATGAAGATGCGCGGCATGACGGGGAAGTGGAAGGCCATGTGGCACTCGTCGCCGCCCACGGTCGCGTCGCCGAAGTAGTCCACCACGTCGCTCGGCCACTGGTTGGCCTCGGCCAGCAGCACCCGGTCCGGGTACTCGCTGTCCACCATCTTGCGGACCCGCTTGAGGAACGCGTGCGTCTCCGGCAGGTTCTCGCAGTTGGTGCCCTCGCGCTGGTAGAGGTAGGGCACCGCGTCGAGACGGAAGCCGTCGATGCCGAGGTCGAGCCAGAACCGCAGCGCGCCCAGGATCTCCTCCTGCACCCGCGGGTTCTCGTAGTTCAGGTCCGGCTGATGGGAGAAGAAGCGGTGCCAGTAGTACTGCTTGCGCACCGGGTCGAAGGACCAGTTCGAAGTCTCCGTGTCGACGAAGATGATCCGGGCGTCGGCGAACTGCTTGTCGTCGTCGGCCCAGGTGTAGAAGTCGCCGTACGGCCCCTGCGGGTCGGAGCGCGAGGCCTGGAACCACGGATGCTGGTCACTCGTGTGGTTCATCACGAAGTCGATGATCACGCGGATGCCGCGCAGGTGGGCCTGCTCGACGAACTCCACGAAGTCGCCGAGGTCGCCGAACTCGGGCAGCACGCCGGTGTAGTCGGCCACGTCGTACCCCCCGTCCCGCAGCGGGGACTTGAAGAACGGCGGCAGCCAGATGCAGTCGATACCCAGCCACTGGAGGTAGTCGAGGCGGGAGGTAAGGCCCTTTAAATCGCCGGTGCCGTCGCCGTTGGCGTCCTGGAAGGAGCGCACCAGCACTTCATAGAAGACGGCGCGCTTGAACCAATCCGGGTCGCGTTCGCTCTTGGGAAGGTCGAGCGGACTGTCGGAGACGGGCTCGTTGACGATCACGGTCACTCCTTGGCTTCAGGAGGAGCACCCTGCGGTGCGAGTCGGATGAGCTCCCCGCGCAGCCGCCCGAGTCAACGACGGAGGGTCAGCAGGTGTGCGGGGTTCTCGTGAGGGTCGAGGCGGATGTAGTTGTCCCGTCCCCAGTGGAAGGTGCCGCCGCCGAGCTCGTCGTGCACGACGAAGCGGTCCGACCAGCCGAGGCCGAGTGCGGGAAGGTCAAGGGATACGGTGGCCTCCCGCGTCTGCTGCGGATCCAGGCTGATGACCGTGATTACCGTGTCGCCGTCCTGGTGCCGCTTGGAGTAGCACAGCACAGCATCGCTGTCCGTGTGGTGGAAATGCAGATTACGCAACCCTTGCAGGGCACGATGGGCGCGCCGGAGGGTGTTGAGTCTGGTCAGCAGCGGAGCCAACGACCTACCCTCGGCCTCGGCGGACGCCCAGTCCCGCGGCCTCAGCTGGTACTTCTCCGAGTCCGCGTACTCTTCGCTGCCGGGAGCCGCCGGAAGGTTCTCGCATAGCTCGTATCCAGAGTAAACCCCCCAGGTGGGTGCGAGTGTCGCGGCGAGGATAGCGCGGATCTCGAAGGCCGGGCGACCGCCGTACTGCAAGTATCCGCTCAGGATGTCCGGGGTGTTGACGAACAGGTTAGGACGAAGATACGAAGAGGTCTCGGAGGACAGCTCGCGCAGGTACTCCTCGACCTCGCCCTTGGTGTTGCGCCAGGTGAAGTACGTGTACGACTGGTGGAAGCCGACTCCGGCCAGGGTCCGCATCATCGCCGGACGGGTGAAGGCCTCGGCGAGGAAGAGCACGTCCGGGTCGGTCGCGTGGATCCGGTCGAGCAGCACCTCCCAGAAGGCGACGGACTTGGTGTGCGGGTTGTCGACGCGGAAGATCCGCACGCCGTGGTCCATCCAGTGCCGCAGCACCCGCTCGCACTCGTCGATCAGGCCCTCGAGGTCGCTGTCGAAGTAGATCGGGTAGATGTCCTGGTACTTCTTCGGCGGGTTCTC
>Ga0302314_10000873_pt1 | contig 55889 bp, 43 predicted proteins | sample III_Palsa_N2_3_FD_200533 | JGI IMG/M metagenome (GOLD analysis project Ga0302314, IMG submission 200533) | Peat permafrost microbial communities from Stordalen Mire near Abisko, Sweden - III_Palsa_N2_3 | ecosystem: Environmental > Terrestrial > Soil > Palsa > Peat permafrost | place: Sweden...
CGTCGCAGCAGGAGCATTCAGAAATGGCACATAAGAAAGCAGGCGGCAGTACCCGTAACGGCCGCGATTCACAGTCCAAGCGCCTTGGCCTCAAGCACTTCGGCGGCGAGCAGGTCATTGCCGGCAATATCATCGTGCGTCAGCGCGGCACCCGCGTGCACGCCGGCGTCAACGCCGGCCTGGGCAAGGATCACACGATTTACGCCAAGGTCGACGGCAAGGTCGAGTTCCGCGTGCGTGGTCCGAAGAGCCGTACCTTCGTCGACATCGTCACGGGCTAGGCGATCAGGTTTGAAAACTAAAGGCCCCTCACGGGGCCTTTAGTTTTTGGTTTTTGTTTTTTTCTGTTTGTCTGGGTAGTGCCGGCATGAAGGTCGGGTAGCCTGGCAGGGACGTTCCACTGTGAAATTCGTTGACGAAGCTACCATCCGGGTCGAAGCCGGCGACGGCGGCAACGGCTGCGTCAGCTTCCGCCGCGAGCGCGCCATTCCGTTCGGCGGTCCCGACGGCGGCGACGGCGGCGATGGCGGCAACATCTTCGCGGTGGCCGACGTCAACCTCAACACCCTGGCGGATTTCCGCTTCACCCGGGTGTTCCGCGCCAAGCGCGGCGAAAACGGCACGGGGGCCAACTGCCGCGGCGTCAGCGCCGATGAAATGCTGATCGCGATGCCGCTCGGCACCCTGATCTACGATATCGAAACCGAGGAATTGATCGGCGAGCTGACCCATCCCGAGCATCGCATCAAGCTCGCCTCGGGCGGCTTCCATGGCCTCGGCAATGCGCGCTTCAAGAGCAGCATCAACCGCTCGCCGCGCAAGGCCACGGCCGGCTCGTTCGGCGAGCAGCGCGATCTGCGGCTGGAGCTGAGCCTGATGGCGGATGTGGGCCTGCTTGGCATGCCCAATGCCGGCAAGTCGACCCTGCTCAGCGCCGTTTCGGCGGCACGGCCGAAGATCGCCGATTATCCTTTCACCACGCTGTATCCGCAGCCGGGCGTGGTGTCGGTGGGCCTGGCCAAGAGCTTCGTCATGGTCGACATCCCCGGCCTGATCGAGGGCGCCGCCAGCGGTGCCGGTCTGGGCATCCGCTTCCTCAAGCACCTGCAGCGCACGCGCCTGCTGCTGCATCTGGTCGATATCCTGCCGCCCGAGGGCGGCGACATCGTCGAGCGGGTGCGCACCATCAATGCGGAGCTGGCCGAGTTCAGCCCGGAAATGGCGCACAAGGAACAGTGGCTGCTGTTCAACAAGACCGATGTGATGCCGGCGGACGAGGCCAAGGCTTTGTGCGACAAGGCGCTCAAGAAACTGAAGTGGAAGGGGCGCAGCTATCGCATTTCGGCGGTGGCCCGCACCGGCCTTGAGCAGCTGTGCCGGGATGCCATGGACTGGGTGGAGGCGCATGCGCCCCCGCGCGAAGAAATCAGCAACGATGCACCTGAAATGCCGGACTCACCGAATAGCCATGCCACCGACACCGATGGATCGGCAGAAACTGAAGAATAGCCGCCGCTGGGTGGTGAAAGTGGGCAGCTCGCTGGTGACGGCGCGCGGCCAGGGCCTTGATCGCGCCGCGATCGCCGACTGGTGCTCGCAGATCGCCACGCTGCGCCAGCAGGGCTGGCAGATCGTGCTGGTGTCTTCCGGCGCGGTGGCGGAAGGCATGGCCCGCCTGGGCATGTCCAAGCGCCCGGCGACTTTACATGGCCTCCAGGCCGCCGCCGCGGTCGGCCAGATGGGCCTGGTGCGCGCCTACGAGACCGCTTTCGAGGAGCATGGCCTGCGCGCTGCGCAAATCCTGCTGACCCATGAGGATGTGTCCGACCGCGGCCGCTACCTCAATGCGCGCGGCACCCTCAATACCCTGCTGGAGCTTGGCGTGGTGCCGGTGGTCAATGAAAACGACACCGTCGCCACCGACGAAATCCGCCTCGGCGACAACGATACGCTGGGGGCGCTGACGGTGAACCTGGTCGAGGCCGAGCTGCTGGTGTTGCTGACCGACCAGGAAGGCCTGTACGACGCCGACCCGCGCGCCAATCCGCAAGCCCAGCTGGTATCCGAAGCGCCGCTGTCCGACACGCGCCTGGCCGGCATGGCGGGGGACAGCAAGGGTGTGCTGGGGCGCGGCGGCATGCGCACCAAGCTCACCGCGGCACACTGGGCGGCGCGTTCCGGCGCTGCCACGGTCATTGCCCATGGACGTACTCCCGAGTGCCTGCTGAAAATCGCCCGCGGCGAGGACATCGGCAGCCTGCTCAAGCCGGCGCAATCGGTGATGGCGGCGCGCAAGCGCTGGATCGCCGGTCAGCTGCAGGCGCGCGGCCGCCTGAGCCTGGATGCCGGGGCGGTAAAAGTGCTGCGCGAACAAGGCCGTAGCCTGCTGCCGGTAGGCGTGACCCGGGTCGAGGGCGACTTCGAGCGGGGCGACCTGGTGATCTGCCTGGACGCGGAAGGGCGGGAAGTGGCGCGGGGCCTGGCCAACTACAACACCGCCGAGGCCACCCGCATCCAGGGTGTGCCCAGTGCCGAAATCGGCAAGCGCCTGGGCTATCCGGGCGAGCCGGAGCTGATCCACCGCGATAACCTGGTCATCGCGGCCTAGGGCCTGTGAACGCTAATTTCCCGCGTTTAACAAATTGAGTCGCCGGATCTAAACCCGGCCGCGACCCGCGCCGTCTAAGTGCCATACCGCCGGTTTTTTTCGGCAGCGGGCGCAAATCCAGATCGATCGGTTGCCGCATCCAAGGGATAGCTGGCTGACTGGGTCGATTGGGCGAGCGGCCGCATGGCGCCGTTTGGCGTAGCATCTTAGGGGGCAAGGAAAGCGATGAGTGCGATGCAAAGCGGTCTGGAGCGGGTGGGGCGTTTCAGGCTATCCGGCTGGCTGGCTGCCCTCGCGGCGCTGGTGCTGGTGGTGGGCCTGTGGATTGCAACTTCACATCGCGGCGACGCCAAGCCGGCCGCGGCGGCTGCGGCTACGCCGCCGCCGGTGGAACTGGCCTCGGCCGACGTGGCCACGGTCAGCTTGACGGAATTGAGCCGCTCGCTGCCGATTTCCGGCTCGCTGTCGCCGCTGGTGCAGACCACGGTGAAATCCAAGGTGGCGGGTGAAGTGCTGGCGCTGAATGTGCGCGAAGGCCAGGAGGTCAAGCAGGGCGACGTGCTGGCCCGCATCGAAACACGCTATCTCAAGGCCACGCTCGACACCCAGCAGGCGACGCTGGACAAGGCGCGCGCCGACCTGGCGCTGGCCAAGCTGAACCGCGACAACAGCGAGGCGATGCTGAAGGAACATTTCATCTCGCAGAACGCCTATGACTCCGCCGCGAGCACTTATGAGGCCGATCTGGCGACCATGAAGGCGGCCGAGGCGCAGGTGGTGCTGGCCCAGCTTGCCTGGGACGATGCGGTGGTGCGGGCGCCGATCAGCGGCACGGTGGTCAGCCGCCTGGCGCAGCCGGGCGAGCGCGTCGATGTCGACGGCAGCATCGTCGGACTGGTCGATCTGTCGCAGATGGAATTCCAGGCCCTGGCCCCGGCCTCGGAGATTCCCGGGGTGAAGGTCGGGCAGATCGCGCACTTCAAGGTCAGCGGCTTCGGCGACCGCCTGTTCGACGGGCGCGTCGAGCGCATCAATCCGATGACCGAGCAGGGCTCGCGCTCGATCACGGTGTATCTGTCGGTGCCGAACCCGGATGGCGCGCTCAAAGGCGGTATGTTCGGCCAGGGCAATCTGCTGCTGGACAAGGGCGCGCCGACGCCGGCGATTCCCGCCGCCGCGGTGCGCAATGAGTCGGGGCTGCCTTACGTGCTGGTTCTCGCCGACGGCAAGATTTCCAGGCGCCCGGTGACGCTGGGCCTGAGCTCGGAGAACCTCGATTCGGTGGAAGTGCGCGACGGCCTCAAGCCCGGCGAGCAGGTGCTGCTGGCCAAGCTCGACAATTTCAAGGAGGGCATGACGGCGCTGCTGAAAAACCAGGCGGCCGCGCCGGTTGCGGCCAACGCGGCTGTCGTGAAGAACTGACCGGCACGGCGGGGAACCAGACCATGTGGATCACCAAGATCAGCATCAGCCAGCCGGTATTCGCCACCATGGTGATGGTGGCCTTGCTGGTGCTCGGCGTGTTTTCCTACCAGCGCCTGCCGGTTGAGCAGATGCCGGACGTGTCCGCGCCCTATGTCAGCCTGCAGGTGGACTATCCGGGCGCCTCGCCGGAAGCGCTGGAAAACGACGTCATCAAGCCGATCGAGAACCAGATCAACACGGTGGATGGCGTGAAGCGCATTTTCGCCACCATGCGCGAAGGCACCGCCTTCATGCAGATCGAGTTCCGCCTCGACGTCAACATCGATACCAAGACCCAGGAAGTGCGCGACAAGATCGCGCAGATCCGCCAGACCTTTCCGCGCGATGTGAAGGATCCGCAGGTCACGCGCGCCAACAACGACCAGAACCAGCAGCCGATCATCAATCTTGACGTCTACTCCGATACGCGCAGCCTGCGCGAGGTGTCGACGCTGGTCGAGCAGGTGATCATCAAGCGGCTGCAGAACGCGGCGGGCGTCGGCAACATCCAGACCTCCGGCGAAACCGTGCGGCAGGTGCAGATCTACCTCAAGCCGGAGCAGCTGAACGGCTATCACATCAGCGTCAACCAGGTGATGCAGGCGGTCACCGACGCCAACCAGGACCTGCCGGCCGGCAGCATCATCCGCGGCCCCAAGGAAACGCTGGTGCGCGTCGACGGGCGCATGAAGAACCCCGCCGATTTCGGGCGCATCATCGTCGCCATGCAGGGCGGCGCGGTGTACCTGCAGCAGGCGGGCATTCCGATCTACCTGGACCAGGTCGCCGATGTGGTCGACGGCGACGCCGAGGAAACCTCGCTGGCCCGCGTCAACGGCAAGCGCGCCGTGTCCCTGTCCATCTTCAAGGTGCAGAATTCGAACATCGTGCAGGTCGGCGACGGCGTGCAGGCGGCGATCGAGGAGTTGCGCAAGCGCCTGCCCGACGATGTGCACATCGAGACGATGTATTCGAATGCCGACGACATCAAGGCGCAGCTGACGGGGGTCAAGCAGACCATTCTCGAGGGCGCGCTGCTGACGGTCGTCATCGTCTTCCTGTTCCTGCATTCCTGGCGCTCCACCATCATCACCGGGCTGACCCTGCCGATCTCGGTGGTGGCCACCTTCATCGCGCTGCATGCCTTCGGCTTCACCCTGAACTTCATCACCCTGATGGCCCTGTCGCTGTGCATCGGCCTGCTCATCGACGATGCCATCGTGGTGCGCGAGAACATCGTGCGCCATCTGAACATGGGCAAGAGCCACTTGCAGGCGGCGCGCGAGGGCACGCAGGAGATCGGCCTGGCGGTGATGGCGACGACGTTTGCCATCCTGGCGGTGTTCGTCCCGGTGGCCTTCATGGCCGGCATCATCGGCCGCTATTTCTTCCAGTTCGGCATCACCGTCGCGGTGGCCGTGCTGGTGTCGCTGTTCGTCAGCTTCACGCTCGACCCGATGCTGTCTTCGGTCTGGCGCGATCCGGTCGAGGGGCGTTTCAAGTGGGTGCCCTGGCTCGGGCGCCTGCTGGACCGCATCGAGCACGCCGTGGAAGCGCTGCACCGCGTTTACGGCAAGCTGCTGAGCTGGGCGCTGAACGAGCGGCGGCGGCGTGTCTACCTGCCGATTTTCGGCATCGTCCACGCCGTCCGCACCTGGAATTGGCGCCAGCTCGGCACCGTCAGCAATCGCGGCATCGTGCTGTGGGTTGCGGCCGGGACTTTCTTCGGCAGCTTCTTCCTGGTCGGCATGGTGGGCACCGAGTTCACGCCGTCGACCGATGACAGCTATATCCCGCTGCACCTGAGCACTGCCGTCGGCTCCAGTCTGGAGTACACCGACGCCAAGGCGCGCCAGGTGGAGGACGCGCTCAAGGCGTTTCCGGAAATCAATGCGATCGAAACCACCGTCGGTGTCGAGGGCAGCAAGAACGCCGCGGATGTCAACGTGCGCCTCACCGATCCGGTCAAGACGCACCGGCGCTCGCAGAAGGAGATTGAAAAGGCCATCCGCGCGCGCATCGCGACCATGGCCGGCATCAGCCTGTCGGTGGGTTTCGACAGGCCGATCTGGATCTCCATCCTGGGGCCGGATGAGGCCAAGCTCAACGAAATTTCGCAGAACCTGATGGCGCAGATGGCCAAGGTGCCGGGCATCGCCGACCTGGAGAGCAGCGAGAAGGGCGACAACCCGACCATCTCGGTGCGCATCAACCGCGAGCTGGCCAGCGACCTCGGGCTGAGCAATGCGCTGATCGGCAACGCCCTGCGGCCGCTGATCGCCGGCAGCCAGATCAGCCACTGGCTCGGCGCTGACGGGCAGGACTATGACGTGATCGTGCAGCTGCCCAAGGGCGACCGCCAGATCACTTCCGACCTGGGCGGTCTCTATCTCACCGGCAACCGCCTCAACACGGATGGCACCCAGATGCTGGTGCCGCTGCGCCAGGTGGCGACCTTCGTCGAAACCGCCACGCCGCAGCAGCTCAAGCGTCAGAACCTGCAGCGCCGCGTTTCGCTTTATGCCAACGCCGAAGGGCGTCCGTCCGGCGACGTCGGCAAGGACGTGCAGAAGCTGATGGACAAGATGGAGCTGCCGCCGGGCTACCGCTTCGACGTGGCCGGCCAGCAGCAGGACATGAACGAGTCGTTCCAGGCCGCGCTGGCCGCGCTGGGCCTGGCGGTGATCTTCATCTACCTGATCCTGGCCTCGCAATTCGGCAGCTTCATGCAGCCGGTGGCGATCATGGCCTCGCTGCCGCTGTCCCTGGCCGGCGTGATCATCGCCCTGCTGATCACCCGCACCACGCTGAACCTGTTCTCGGTGATCGGTTTCATCATGCTGATGGGCCTGGTGACCAAGAACGCCATCCTGCTGGTGGATTTCACCAACCAGGGCATACGCGCCGGCAAGTCGCTGCGCGAGGCCCTGCTGGAAGCCGGGCAGGTGCGCCTGCGGCCGATCCTGATGACCACGCTGGCGATGATCTTCGGCATGCTGCCGATGGCCATCGGCGCGGGCAACGGCGGCGAACTGCTGGCGCCGATGGGGCGGGCGGTGATCGGCGGCATTGTCACCTCGACCTTGCTGACCCTGGTGGTGGTGCCGGTGCTGTACACCTTCATCTTCGCCATGGGCGAGAAGGCCAAGGGCTGGTTTGGGTCGCCGGTTGGTGTGGTGCATGGCCACGACCGCGATACCCTGGCCGCGAAGTAACAGGCCGGGGCTGCCCTCTGAGACCGCCGACTACATTAAGAACATGATGCAAGACCATGTTCTTAATCAGCTAAGATGGAAAATTAGCAATAAAAAAGGGGCCATCGGCCCCTTTTTCAATACGACGCGAAACGGATCAGGCGAGCGCCTTGATGTGCGAAGCCAGGCGGCTCTTGTGACGGGCGGCCTTGTTCTTGTGGATCATGCCGCGGTTGGCATAACGATCCAGCACCGGCACCATTTCCTTGTAGGCGGATTCAGCGGCGGACTTGTCCTTGGACTCGACGGCCTTCACCACCTTCTTGATCGTGCTGCGCAGCATGGAGCGCTGGCTGGCATTGCTCTCGCGGTGCTTATCGGATTGACGAGCGCGCTTGCGCGCCTGAAGGGTATTGGCCAAAGGAAAACTCCGGAAAAATTCAGTTAACAGGGTGGATCAAAGTCGCGTAGTATCTGCGTAATATCGTTTTCTGTCAATCGCCGCGCCGCCCCTCCGGCACTCTAAACGCGAACAAAATCAAGGCGAATGTCCAAGGCCCTGTTCAAGTCCACCAGCGTCGTCAGCGCGCTGACCCTGTTGTCCCGCATTCTTGGCCTGGTCCGCGATGTGACCCTCGCGGCGGCGTTCGGCGGTCCCATGCTTGACGCTTTCGTGGTCGCTCAGATGATTCCGAATCTGGGGCGGCGCATGTTCGCCGAGGGGGCGTTCTCCCAGGCTTTCATCCCGGTATTTACCGAAACCAAGACTCATCAGCCGCACGAGGATGTGCGTGAGCTGGCGGCAATGGTGATGGGGACGCTAGGTGGGGTGTTGTCGATCATCACGGTGATCGGTTGTGTCGCGGCGCCGCTGATGGTCTGGCTGTTCGCTCCGGGCTTCAACAGCGATCCAGCGAAGGCGTTTTTGGGCGCCAATCTTCTGCGTTGGACGTTCCCGTACCTGATGTTCATTTCGTTGACCTCGATGGTGGGCAGCGTGCTGAACATGTATGGGCAATTTGCAGTTCCGGCCTTCACGCCCGTCATCCTCAATCTATGCATCATCGGTTCGGCCTTCATCGTTCCCGACTCGAACCCGCGCGCGGTGTACATGCTGGCTTACGCGGTGTGCGCCGCCGGCATTCTGCAGTTCCTGTTCCAGCTGCCGTGGCTGGCGCGCTTGCGTTTGTTGGCGCGGCCACGCTGGGGCTGGGCTGATCCAAGGGTGCGGCGTATCGCCGCACTGATGGGGCCAGTCATGATCGGTTCCACGGTCGCGCAAGTCAGTCTGCTGTTGAACAACAGTCTTGCGACCCTGGTCGGCAACGGGGCGGTGAGCTGGCTCTATTACGGCAGCCGTCTGATGGAATTTCCCACCGGGATTTTTAGTATTGCGCTGGGCACGGTCATTCTGCCTTCGCTGTCGGCGCAGCATGTGCAGCGTTCCCCTCTGCAGTTTTCCGCAACCCTGGATTGGGGATTGCGCGCCATGCTGCTACTCGGCATGCCCTCCGCCGTGGGGCTGATCATGCTGGGTGGGCCGCTGGTGGCGACGATCTTCTACCACGGCCATTTCAGTGACGAGGATGTGCGCATGACCACTGACGTGGTCTGGGCTTATGGACTCGGGTTTCTTGGGTTTTCCCTGGTCAAGGTGCTGGTGCCGGGCTTCTACGCGCGTCAGGAGACTCGTCTGCCGGTGCGCTACGCCATGATCGGTTTGTTCATCGGCATGGCCGCCAGTTTGTCGATGTTCGGGTTGGCCCGCTGGCTGCATTTCGGCGCGGCGCATGTGGTGCTGGCACTCTCCACCTCGCTGACGGCCTGGATCAACGCCCTGCTGCTGCTGCGGCGCCTGCGCCGGGATGGCATCTATCAGCCCGCTGCCGGGTGGGGGCGCTTCTCACTGCGCCTGCTGTTGGCGTGCCTGGTGATGGCCGGCGTGCTGTTCTACATGGCCGGGAGCCTGGATAGCTGGCTGGCCGCGGGCAAATGGGCGCGGGCACTGCGCTTGACCGAAGTGGTGTTGGCGGCGGCGGCGGCTTATTTTGCCGTTCTGGGCCTGTGCGGCCTGCGGCCGCGGCATTTCCGCTCGGTGCGGGGTTGAATGCCGGGGAAGGCCAAAGGGCCGCCTGAGTGCGCGTAAAGCTTTATAATTTCATTCTTTTTCAAACTCCGTCCCGCCCCAAATGGAGCTGATCCGCGGCCTGCACAATCTGGCGCCCCGCCACCGTGGCTGCGTGGTTTCGATCGGTAATTTCGACGGCCTGCATCTGGGCCATCAGGCCTTGATCAGCCGTTTGCTGGCCTTATCTCGTCAGTACGGCGTGCCCTCGACGGTGATGGTGTTCGAGCCGACGCCGCGCGAGTTTTTCGCGCCCGACTCGGCGCCGCCGCGCATCAGCGGCTTTCGCGGCAAGATGCGCCTGTTGCAGCGGGCCGGCGTGGACCGGGTGCTGCTGCTGCGTTTCGACCAGCGCCTGGCCAATCTGGACGCGGTCGATTTCGTGCAGCGGATCGTGGTGGATGGCCTCGGCGCGCGCGCGGTGGTGGTGGGCGACGATTTCCGCTTCGGCCACAAGCGCGGCGGCGACGTGGCGCTGTTGCAGCGGATGGGGTCGCAAGCCGGGTTCAGTGTGGACGGGCCCGGCTGCGTCATGCTGGACGGCTTGCGCTGCAGTTCCACGGCGGTGCGCGAGGCCTTGGCCTTGCCCGACCTGGCGCGCGCGGATCAGTTGCTGGGCCGGCGCTATCGGGTGTTCGGGCGGGTACGCCGCGGCCTGCAGCTGGGTCGCCAGCTTGGCATGCCGACCGCCAACCTGATGATGCGGCACAACCCGGCCCTGGCCCACGGCATCTACGCGGTGAAGGCCTACTGGCCGGAGCGGCCGCAGGGGGCGCCGGGCGTGGCCAGTCTGGGCGTGCGGCCGACCCTGGGCATCACCGCCTGCCTGCTGGAGACGCATATATTCGGCGGTCCGCTGGCCCTGTACGGTGTGGAGATGGAGATCGAACTGTGGCGCTATCAGCGCCCGCAGCTGCGTTTCGACTCACTCGAGGCACTGGCCGCCCAGATGCAGGCCGACGGCGAGGAAGCGAGGAGCTTTTTTCAACAGTCCGGTCAGGGATGACCGGTTCTTGGACAGGATGTCCACGATGGCGGACCGAGAAGTGAACGACGAAGTAAAAGCGAAGGACCCGGCGCAGGATCAGGCGGTCGACTACAAGAAGACCCTCAACCTGCCGCAGACGGCGTTTCCGATGCAGGCCAACCTGGCGCAGCGCGAACCGCAGATGCTGGCGCGCTGGGAATCGGAGAAGCTGTACGAGCAGGTGCAGGCGGCCAGCCGCGGGCGCAAGCCTTACTGGTTCGTCGACGGGCCGCCGTACGCCAACGGCGACATCCATCTCGGCCATGCCGTCAACAAGACCCTGAAGGACATGGTGGTCAAGGCGGCGCGCCTGGATGGCCACGACGCGGCGTTTGTGCCGGGCTGGGATTGCCACGGCCTGCCGATCGAGCTGCAGGTGGAAAAGAAGTACGGCAAGGTGGGGCAGAAGCTCGATGCCGCCGCGTTCCGCGCCAAATGCCGCGAATATGCGCTGGAGCAGATCGACCGCCAGCGCAAGGACTTCAAGCGCCTGGGCGTGCTGGCCGACTGGGAAAACCCTTACCTGACCATGCGCCCGTCCTACGAGGCGGAGCAGCTGCGGGTGCTGGCGCGCATCGTCGAGAACGGGCATGTGGTGCGCGGCTTCAAGCCGGTGCACTGGTGCCTGGATTGCGGCTCCTCCCTGGCCGAGGCCGAGGTGGAGTATCAGGACAAGCAGTCGCTGGCCATCGACGTGCGCTTCCTTGCGGCCGATGCGGCGGAGCTGTCGCGGCGCTTCGGGCTGGGCGATGCGGTTCCCGCGGGCCTGGTGATCTGGACCACCACGCCGTGGACGCTGCCGGCGAACCAGGCGATCAGCGCGCATCCCGAACTGGACTATGTACTGGCGGAAATGGGTGAGTTCGGCCGGCTGGTGCTGGCCGAAGGCCTGCTGGAGGCGGTGGCGCAGCGCTACGGCGTGAGCCCGAAGATCCTCGGCCGGGTCAAGGGCGCGGCGCTGGAAGGCCTCAAGGCACAGCATCCGTTCGCCGACCGCCAGGTGCCGGTGATCCTGGGCGATCATGTGACGCTCGATGCCGGTACCGGCCTGGTCCACACCGCGCCGGCGCACGGCGTGGAAGATTATGTGGTGGGCAAGAAATACGGCCTGCCGGTGGACAATCCCGTCGGCTCCGACGGCAAGTTCATCGACGGCACGCCCCTGGTGGCAGGCCTGCATGTGCGCAAGGCGGAGGAGCCGATCATCGAGGCCCTGCGCGGCAGCGGCGCGCTGGTGCACCTGGCGAAGATCACCCACAGCTATCCGCATTGCTGGCGCCACAAGACGCCGCTGATCTTCCGCGCCACGCCGCAATGGTTCGTGTCGATGGACGAGAAGGGCTTGCGCGCGCGCACCGTGGAAGAGATCGGCCGCACCCGCTGGATCCCCGGCTGGGGCGAGGAGCGCATCCGCGAGATGGTGGCCGGCCGTCCCGACTGGTGCATCTCGCGCCAGCGTTTCTGGGGCGTGCCGCTGGCGGTGTTCGTGCATCGGCAGAAGCAGACGCTGCATCCGCAGACGCCGGAGCTGCTCCAGCGCGTGGCCGAGCGGGTCGAGCGGGAAGGCCTGGAGGCCTGGTTCGGCTCCAGCGTCACCGACTGGCTCGGCGCGGAAGCCGCCGAGTACGACAAGTGCCCGGATACGCTGGATGTGTGGTTCGACTCCGGTTCCGCGCACCAGTGCGCTTTCGTTTCGACCAATCCGCAGGCGCTGGACGCGAATGGCCTGGCGCCGCAGGCAGACATGTACCTGGAAGGCTCGGACCAGCATCGCGGCTGGTTCCAGTCGAGCCTGCTGACCTCGGTGGCGATGCGCGGGCGGGCGCCGTACAAGGCGGTGCTGACGCACGGCTTCACCGTGGACGAACAGGGCCGCAAGATGTCGAAGTCGCTGGGCAACGGCATCGAGCCGCAGCAGATTTCCAGGACGCTGGGCGCGGATGTGCTGCGCCTGTGGGTGGCCGCCAGCGATTACAGCGGCGAGATCACGCTGTCCGATAACCTGCTCAAGCGCATCGCCGACGCCTACCGCCGCATCCGCAATACGGCGCGCTTCCTGCTCAGCAATCTCGACGGTTTCGAGCCGGCGCGGGACGCGGTGCCGGTGGAGCAGATGGTGGCCATCGACCGCTGGGCGGTGGACAGCGCGCGCAGGCTGCAGGACGAGATCGCCCTGGCGTATCGCGATGCGCAGTTCCATCAGGTCTACCAGAAGCTGCACAACTATTGCGTGGTCGACCTGGGCGGCCTGTATCTGGACGTGCTCAAGGACCGGCTCTACACCATGCCGGCGCAGAGCCCGGCGCGGCGCTCGGCGCAGACCGCGATGCTGCATATCGTTGAAGCCCTGGTGCGCTGGATCGCGCCGATCCTGTCGTTTACCGCGGACGAGATCTGGCGCCTGTTGCCGGGTGAGCGCGCCTCCGGCGCGGCTTCGGTATTCGCGCAGACCTGGTATCGCCTGCCGGAGCCGGGCCATGCGCCGGCCATCGCCGATGCGCACTGGCCGCAGCTGCTGGCCGCGCGCGAGGCGGTGAAGAAGGTGCTGGAAGAACTGCGCGTGCGCGAGCTGATCGGCTCCGGGCTGGACGCGGAATTGACGCTGTATGCCGACGGGCAGGTTTATGAGGCGCTGGCGGCGGTGGGGCCGGAACTGCGTTTCTGGTTCATCACCTCGGAGGCGCGGGTGGCGCCGCTGGCGCAGAAGCCTGCGGATGCCATCGAGGCGAAGCTGGATGCGGCGCTGGTGCCGGCCGGCGGCGCGGTCTGGATCGCGGCGCAGGCGACGACCGCGGCCAAGTGCAACCGCTGCTGGCAACGCCGTCCGGACGTGGGCCGGCACGCGGACCACCCCTTGCTCTGCGGGCGCTGCGTCGGGAACATCTCCGGCGCCGGCGAACAGCGTCTCTTCATTTAGGATCCGAGCGAATGCGTTCCAACAATATTCACTGGTTGTGGTTGTCGGCCGCCGTCATCTCGGCCGATCAGTTCAGCAAGCTGCTGGTGGTGCGCAAGCTGGGTTATCTGCAGGAGGTGCCGCTGCTGCCGCATCTCAACTTCAAGCACATGCAGAATACCGGCGCGGCCTTTTCGATGTTCAACACGGCGCCGTCGGCGGTGTTCATCCTGCTGTGCGCCGTGGTAAGCGTGGCCATCCTGATGTGGCTGCGGCGACACCCGCACGACCAAAAGCTGGTGGCCGCGGCTTTCACCCTGATTCTGGGTGGCGCCCTGGGCAATGCCACCGATCGCGCCATGCGCGGCTCGGTGGTCGATTTCATCGACTTCTATGTCGGCAACTGGCACTTCGCCGCATTCAACCTGGCCGACAGCGCCATCACCCTGGGCGCGGGCCTGCTGATTCTGGACATGCTGCTGGAATATCGCCGCGGCCGTGGAGTGGCACAAGCCGGCTCCGGTTCGGACCCCGGCGCCGGCACTACCGGCTAAGAGATCAGGGCGCCGCGCTTATTTGGCCCAGCAGGCGCTTTCGCCCTGCAGGCCGGTGGCGCCGACCTGACCGGTCGAGGCCAGGCTGAGGACGCCACAGCGGGTGTCCTTGACCTGGCCATTCACCGGCTCGGCGGTGAGCAGGTAATAGGCGCCCGGATCGCCTTCGCCGCTGGCCGGTGATGCCGCTGTGGTGGGTGCGCCCAGGGCAATGCTGATCCGGTAGATGGTGTCCTTGCTGGCGCTGTCGGAAATCAGGCCATCCTTGTCCAGGTAGATGGCGGAAATGGCGGAATCCGCCGGATAACCGAGTTGCCGCAGCGTGGCATAAGCCTTGTGCGTCGCAAACCACTGCGTTTCCTGGCCTCCGATCTGCTTGAGCTTGGTCTGCGCTATGGCCAGGCGGCTTTGCCGGGCGTAATTCAGGAAAGCCGGCAGGCCGAAGGCTGCCAGCAGGGCCACGATCACCAGAATGATCAGCATCTCGGTCAGCGTGAATCCGCGCGATCGATGCTGTGGCCCGCCGTGAAAGAAGATCATTGAATTGAGTCCCTGAATATCCTGCTTTTGTACAGCATAGGCCATACCAGCCGCGTCCCGAAAGCCGCTCATGGGTGGGACATCAGGCTGTGGGGACGGTCCAGGAACGGCCTAGCGCCGCCCCCAGCATTTTTCCACGCTCGAATTGCCGGCAATCGCCCGCTGCCCCGACGAACTCAGGCATAAATTGGCGCACTGCGTCTCGATGCGCTGGGTCTGCACCGGCTGTGCCACCAGGATGAATCCGGTTTGCGCATCATCGGCAACCAGGCCGCAACTTGTTGCGGTCGGGGTGGACGGATAGGACAGGCTGACCCGGTAAATGGAGCTGATACTGGCGCTGCCGTCGACGGTGCCATCGGAGGAGACATACACCGCGGCCGCCGGATAACCGAGATCCTCCAGGGACAGGAGTCTCTTTGCCGGATGGATCCCCTGCCAATCCTGGTGGCGCTGGCCGGCCTCGATCAGCACAGCCCGGGCGAGCTTGCTGTGCTCGCGCAAGGTGTAATCGCGGTAGGTCGGCAGGAGTACCGCCGTGAGAACGGCGGCCACCAGGAACAAGGCGAGCAGGGTCAGGGGTGCGGACTCGCCGGCGGAGCGATACCGGGACTGTCTGCGGGACCGTCTATTGAACAAATGGGGCTGAGCCATGCTGCGGATCGTCGGGTCCCGATAGTGGTCGCTTGTCAGCCTTCGCAAATGGGCTGCTGCACAGCTTCACAGCCTACAGCAGCCGGGTCGCTGATTGATAGCCGCCCACGCTTCGACAGCCGGCCAATTATAGAGGGCGGCAGCCGGCCGGGTCATTCGAGCCGGGCGCATCGGCAGCTGCGTCACGCCGGGCCTGGAGATGGAATTTCTATTTCTATCCCTATTTCGATTTTGCCTGCCTGGCGGCTTTCGGTTCCCGGCGCAGCGCTGTGTCCACCGCGTCGCTGACGAACCAGGGCGCGCCGTCGGGGTTCAGGTACATCTTCTGCATCTCCTCGACGTTGAACGGCCGCGAGCCGATGCGCCCGAAGACCGCCACCTGGCCGCCGCTCTCGTCCACGGCGCGGTCGCGCTCGAGGCCGCGCGACAGCGACAGTGCTGGGCTGGAAGTGCGGTAGTGGGCGATCAGCGCCGGCTTGGGATCGGGTGAGAAGCCGTAGAACTTGGGCTGGGTGTCGGGCGCGGTGAGCTGGATCACCTGCAGGCCGTTCCTGCCGTCGGCGACGTAAGCGAACAGCGAGGCATTGGTGGAGCCGACCACCACGTCGCGGGCGTCGTCGAGCTTGCCGCCGGCGTCGAACAGCTGGTACAGCTTCGGCTGCTCCGGATTCTCGACGTCGACGATGGCCAGACCCTGCTTGCCGGCGGCGACGTAGGCGAAAGTGCGGGCGACGTAGACGCGGTGGGCGTCGCTCAAGGGCACCGTGGCGTCCTCGACCAGCTTCGGCGCCTGTGGATGGGTGATGTCCACCACCTGCAGGCCCCGGCCGGTGACGGCGAACAGGTAGCGGAACTGTACCGCGGTGCTGCGCAGATCCTGCATGGGCAGGGTTGCCGCCACCTCCGGCTTGAGCGGGTCGGCCAGGTTCAGCACCACCAGGCCGGCATCGGCGGCGATGTAGACCCAGTCGCCGGCGATGGTGACATGGCGCGCGCCCTTGAGCAGGCCGCCGGGGTTGTAGGTGAGGGCGCGCTCGAGGAAGTTGTTGCGCGGCTCGCCGTCCTGCAGGGTGTCGACATTGCTCAGGATCAGGCCTTCGACGCGGTCGGTGATGAGGGCGTAGTGGTAGATCGGATGGAACGCCTGCTCCTGATTTTCCTGGCGCATCTGCTCGGTGTTGCGCCCCAGGTTGATCGGCTGGTTGGTGGGCAGGGCGACACAGCTCGCGTTTTTCGAGGCGATATGCGTGTCGTGGCCCAGCGGCGAGAACGGGGCGGTGATGATCTTCTCGGAGATGCCCTTGTTGCCGATGCTGGCTACGTCGTAGGCCTGCATGCCGTGGCTGCCCTGCGCCACATAGAGGTATTCGCCGCGCAGCTGCAGGCAGCCCACCGCATCGCCGGTGCCGTGGGTATAGGCATGCTGCAGCTCCTGGCCGTTCTTCTGGTGCTCGGCGTACCAGTCGGGATAGGCGTAGCGGTGCAGGTAACTGCCGATCACCGCCTGCGGCTCGTCCCATTCCGTCACCTGCACCGCGGCGATGGCGCCGTCGAGCCCGGTGTAGGCGTGGTAGCCGACGAAGTTGACGAAGCCGGTACCGAGGCCGAGCAGCGAGGTGATCCAGGCGTTGTTGTCCCTGGCCTGCGCCAGGTGGCAATCGCTGCAGGTCTTGGTTTCGACGGTACGCTCGGTATGCGGGTAATGCGGGGCGAAGGCCTGGCTGGAGAAGCCGCTGGCCGAGACCGGCGCCTGCTGCACGTAGATGTGCTCGCGATTGGAGTTGGTGGAGGACAGCACCAGCGCCGAGGAGCTGCGGATCGGCGCGATGCGGAAGCCCTTGGCTTCACCGTGCTTGCCGAGCATGAAAAAATCGTCGCGCGCCACCTGCGGGTTGTAGGTGGCGTAGTTGCGCGACTGCTCGCCGTCGAACTTGTGGCGGTCGGTTTTCCAGTTGGCCTGGATCGGCAGGTGGCAGCCGAAACAGGAAGTGGTCCAGGAACTGTGGCAGCTGACGCACAGCATCTTGCTGTCCTGGTGGGCGCGGCCGCCCGGAGTCACGCCGGCGCCCCAGGCGAAGCTGGCGGTATCGGTGCTCATCAGCTTGGCGCGGGCGGCCTTGGCGTTGTAGTCCTTGTTGCCGGGGGTGACCGAATCCTTCACCAGGTGAACGCGCCACTCCTGGCCCGGCGTCACCGAGGAGCGCTGCCACAGCTCGCCGTCGATCCACTCGAAACGCAGGCGGCCGTCCTGGGTGCGCATTTCGGCCAGGTCGGTGCCGGCGGGCGGCGCCGGCGTCTGCGTGCCGTCGGCATGGACGCAGACATAGGTCGGCACCGCCGGCGGCGGGAGGTTGGCGACCTTGATCGAGGTGCCGCTCTGCAGGGTGGCGCCGGCCGGGCACTGCGGCGCCGGCGCGGCGGGACCGGAGGTGCGCAGCGTCGGATACTGGTCCACCGTGCCATGGCAGTCCTGGCAATCGATCTCGATGGCCTGCGCCACCTCGCCGTAAATGTGGCCGTTGCCGTGCATGTCCTGCGAGAAATGGCAGTCGGTGCACTGCATGCCTTTCTCGACGTGGATCGACATCAGCTGCACCGCCTTGTGCGGATTGTTCGGGTCGAACTTGTGCGGGTCGTCGTCGGCGACAATCCCGCCGTCCTTGTCGAGCAGGTCGCCTTTGCGGTCGCGCTTGAAGATGGCGCGGAAATTCCAGCCGTGGCCGTGGTAGTCGGCGAACTGTGTGTCCTTCAGGGTCGGGTTGAGGCTGGAGACGTTCTTGAGGAAGCCGGGATCGCTCCACTTGCCGCGGATCGCCGCTTCCTCGGGGTTGCGCTCGTTGATCTGGCGGATCTCGTGGTCGCTCGGGTAGCGCTGCTTTTCCGGCCACATCGACGGCGCGTCCGATTCATAGTCCCACATGGTGTAGCCGAGCATCGAGTTGAGAAAGATATTGGGCTGGTGCATGTGGCAGACCATGCACTGCTCGGTGGGAATCGAGCGGGTGAAGACATGCTTGAGCGGGTGGCCGGGCTCGTTCTTCGGAATGGTCGGGTCCACTGTCTGCGTGGTGCCGTCATTGCCGAACCTGGCGTACGGCCCGGAGTGCAGCGGATCGCGGTCGTTGGCGTACACCACGTGGCAACCGGCGCAACCGCTGGAGCGGTAGTCACCGGCCTGCTCGTTGGTGCCGAGGAACCACATATAGGGATCGTTGAGGCGGGTCTTGGTGAGATTGATCACCGGCACGGCGATGCGGTTGCCGGTGCCGGGACCGCGGTTGGACTGGCGGAAATCGGCGCGGCCCGGCTCGTCCAGTTTCTGGATCTCGCCGGTCGAATCGGGCAGGCCGGTTTCCGGAAACAGGTTGGAGATATTGCGTCCGCCGCGCTCGAAGATGCGGAACACGTCGGCCTGCGGCACCACTTCCCAGGGCGGCAGCGGAAATAATTTGGCGAGCACGCCCTTGGCGCTCATGTTGGCGTCTGGCGTGCCGGAGGGATCTTCCACCGAGGCGGCCTCGCCGTCGCGAGTGTAGGCCTCGCCGATGATGCCGCGCTTGAACGGCAGGATGCCGTTGTTGTACGAGGCGCCCTCGAAGAACATGGCGGCATTGCTCATCAGGCTGCGCTCTGCCGCCTCGATGATCGGCAGGTGGCAGGCGCCGCAGGAGTCGCGCACCACGCGGTAGTCGCTGGGATTCATGAAGCGGATGAATTCCGGCGACTCGCGGTTGAGCAGGGCGTAGCTTTCCGGCGGGTTGGCGCTGGAGGGATAGTGCCAGGCATCCGGATAGCGTGGCTGCACATGGGCCTGGTCGAGGGTCTTGCGATACGCCGGATCGCCCTGCCTGATGCCGCTGTCCAGGGTGACGGCTGCGTTGCCGCCGTGGCAATCGGTGCAGCCCAGCACCACGGCCGGGTTGACATGCATGGTGGCGTGGTCGGTGTCGGTGTGGCAGGAGCGGCAGCCGGCGCTCTTGTCCTGTGCCTGCTGCGCGCTCTGGAAGCGCGGGGCTGCGGGCGCGTCGACGTAGGCGATGTCGCGCGGCGGATCCTGGTCCTTCTCGTATGCCTGGGCCGCGCCGGTGCAGACCAGGGTGAGGATCAAGAAAAGGATGATACGGCGTGGAATCGATGGCCCACCAAGGGTGATGTATGCGCCGTTTCTTTGTTTGTCATCCTGAGCGTAGCGAAGGATCTGGCCGTGGTGCGTGCGTCGGCCAGATCCTTCGCTACGCTCAGGATGACAGATGCTGATGGCGACACTTTGATGGAGTCTGGACACGGCACTAATACGTCAGGATCAGGTTGCCAAGCACCGAGTACTGGTACTTGTCGGGGAACAGGGCGCGGTAGCCGTTGTCCGGGATGAGCATGGCGCCGGACAGGCGGAAGATGATGTTCTGGGTGAAGAAGGGCCGGTAGATCAGGGCGGTGGACAGGTCCCAGCCGATGCTGTTGGACGGCAGCAACTGGTTGCGCGCCACTTCCACCGTGGCCGCGCTGTCGAACCACAGGTGGTTGAAATTGCCGGACAGGCGCAGCTGCGGCAGCAGGTCGGCGTCGGCGCCCAGGCCGACCAGGATCAGCCCGGGATTCTCGAAATTGGACTGGCCGAAATCCTTGCTGCTGCGCAAGTCGGCCAGCTCGCCGTTGCGCTGCGACAGGGTCACCCCGCCGCCGCCGATCAGCGGCACCGCCTGGCGGATCCAGAAGCTGGTGTCGGCGCCGGCGATGATCGGGTTCTCGAAGATGGCGTCGAAGCCGGTAGCGGTGCTGTTGTAGGGGTTCTTGTCGCCGCTGGCATAGACCACGCTGGCGCGCAGGCGCAGCCAGTCGAGATCGTAGGAGGCTTCCGCCGCGCCGAACTGGCCACGGATGCGCCTGGCGTCGTCGTCGAACACGCCATGGCTCTGGTGGCCGACGGCGAGGTAGGTGGACAGGGTCAGGTTGAGGCGGCCGAAATGGCCGTCGCCGTTGTAGCCGAAGTAGGTGACCTGGTACTTGCGCGGCAGCTCCAGCCCGAGCGGCGCCGGGCGTTGCAGGAAGCCGTTGTCGTCGTAGAACTGCTCGCCGTTCTCGCGGTTGCGGTTGTGCACCACGGTGAGCTGCGAGGTGAAGGCCAGCACCGGGAAGTCCTGCCGGTAAAGATTGAGAACGTAGGTATCGTCGTTGCGCGGCTTGGCCGTGACGTCGTTGAGGCCGCTGTTGGTGTTCTTCTCCAGGCGGCGGATCCAGGCGATGTTGTATTGCCAGCGGTTGTTGTCGCGGTTGCCGAAGTAGCGCAGGGCCAGCTGGTTGTCCTGGAACAGGAAGCCGCGGAAGTCGGTGGAGAAGGGCTGGATGCCGAAGCGCACGCTGTCGAAGTCGTAGCGGTCCGACACGTTACGCAGGTGATAATCGACGAAAGCCTCCTGCAGTCCGATGAACTGGTCGGAGCGGTAGCGGCCCTTGCTCGGATCGATATTCAGCACGCCGGCTTCTTCCGCCGTGGCGTAGTTGTAGTTCAGCACCGGCGTCAGGTGCAGCTCGTACTCCGGCGGCTTGAAGGTGGTGTCGCCCTTGATGTACACCGCCGACAGGATCAGGTTGGCGTTGAACAGGGTCTGGTCCTCGCCGCCGAAGATGCCGTTCTGGCCGGGGCCATTGCTGCCCTGGTTGCCGACCGGGGTGGGCAGGCGGCGGTATTCGTAGAGGGTATCGGCGGTGACGTTGAAATTGACGAATTCGTCGCCGTTGCGGATCGGCTTGTCCGCCTTCCAGGTGTTCTGGTTGTAGGGGTCGTACCAGTGCTGCGGCACCAGGCCCAGGCTATTGAGCAGGCGCCAGCGGTCGGGAATCGGCGCGATCTCCCAACCCTTCCAGGCATCCGGCGCCGCCACCGGCGCCAGCCGGCCCATGCGGTTGGGATCGGGCAGCGGTTCGCTGTCGCCCGACACCGGGCGCTGCTCGCCGGTGCGGCGCCGGATATCAGGGGCGCTGGTGGCTGGCGCGGTGGCAGGCAGTTCCGGCGATGGCGCCATGGCGTCTTCGGCTTTTGGTGTCGGTCGCAGAGCGGGTGCGGTCAGCGGGGGAGTTATTGGAGCCGCGGTTTGCGATGGCAGCGTGGCCGGCACGGGCATGGCCGTCGCGCCGTGATACACCGCATAAGCCTCCGCTGCCGGAATGGCGACGATGTCCCGCGCCTCCGGCACACGCAGCACGCTGCCCGGCTTGATGTGTTCGGGCGAGCCGGCGAAGGCGTCCGGGTTGGCGCGGTACAGCGCGGTGATGGTCTGGTAGGTGCACAGCCGGGTCTTTTCCGGGCGCAGGGCGTAGGCGATCTGCGACAGGCTTTTCCTGGCGCGCACCGGGCCATAGGTCTGCGCCGCTGCCTGTGCCGGCGTGGCCACGGCGAACAGCGTGCCGAGCGCGCTGAACAGCAGCGGGGCGCTTATTTGCCGTCGCACGGCGCCTGCTCGTCGCTGTTCAGGAACGGCGCCTGCGGACACTCGATGTAACGCACGTTTTGTCCCTGGATGCCCACCTGGTCGATGCGCATGGCGATCGGCGCATTGTTGACGGTGCCCAGGGCCTGGCCGGCATTGTAGAGGCCGAGGAAGGCAACCATGTCGTCCTGGTCGATGCCGTCACCGGAGACGCCGACGCTGCCGACCAGCTGCTTGCCGCGATAGATCGGCACGCCGCCGGCGAAGATCTGCAGGCCGTCGCCGAGCATCGCCGGTACCGTGGTATTGAAGCCGGCCGCCGGGCCAGGCGGTCCGGCGCAGCTGGGGCCGACGTCGGGCGCCGCGCCGAGCACGAACAGCACATGCTGGGCGATGCGCTCGTAATCCAGGTCGAGCTGCAGGCCGGTGCCGAACGGGCTCCATTGCGCATAGGGCTTGCTCAAAGGGCCGTTGGCATTGCCGTCGATGCCGTCGGGGAAGAACGGGCGCGCCAGATTGCCGACCGAGCGGACGCCGTAGGCATAAGTACCGTTGAGCGCATTGGCGCCTACCAGGGCGGTCATGCCCTGGGCGTAGTCGGAGAACTGGACGGTATTGCTGCCGGCACTGCCGGTGGGCGTGAGGTAGGTGACGGAACCGGCGGACTGCAAGGCCGCCGCCGTGCCGGGCGAGGAGAAGAACAGGGCGGTGCGGGCTTTTTGCAAGGCCACGTCGGTGCCGAACACCGGGGCATCGCGGGTGCGCAGCACGCCGAGGATATTGCCCAGGGTGTCGACCACCACGTAGGAGCCGCGCATCTGCGAGCCCAGCGGCAGGCGGATCTGGGCACGGGTCTGGTTGGCGACGGCGATGCCGTTGTTGAGGATCGCGGTGACTTCGGCGGCGCTGAGCAGGCCGTCCTTGCCGGCCTGGGCCGGATAGCGCGGCGTGCCGTCGGCATTGACCAGTTCGAAGGCGTCGAGGCCGGCGTAGGCCGCCTCGGTGGCCGGTGCATAGCCCGACTGCGGCTGGGCGAAATAAGTGCCCGCAACGATGCCGGCTGTCGAATAACCCGGCACTGCCTGGAGCGTGCCGCTGGCACTGGCCGCGCTGTAGCCGAGCGTGTTGTGGCCGCCGGTGATGGTGTCGCCGACCTCGACATCGGTATAGCGCAGGGTGAAGCCGCCGACAGTGATCTGGTCGGCGCGGCGGTCGGCCGGGGCATCGAAGCCGGAGGTGGCGGCGATGGCGATCAACTCGTCGACGCCGTGCTCGGGCGCGCTGATGTCGAGGTCCAGGCTGTAAGTGCCGTCGGCAATGGCGCCGATGCCGCCGACCACGGTGCCGTTCTTGTACAAGGGGAAGCCGCCGGCATCGGCGGACAGGCCCAGCGGCGCGCGCTTCGGGCCGATGTCGGCGCCGGCGCCGTCGTAGCGGGTGTTGAAGTCCGAACAGGGCAGGGAGCTGAACTGTACGCCGAACAGCGGCCCGCCCGGCTGTCCCAGATCGCCCGGGTTGAAGTGCTCCTGCACGATCTGGCTGGCGGTGCGGGTGGAAAAGGCGTTGCCCTCGGAGCTGAGGTAGGCGCCGGTGATGGCCTTGGAGATGGCCGCCATGGTCGCCGGCACCACGCTGAGGCCGTCGAGGCCGCTGCCGGTGTTGCGCTCCGAGTTGATGGTGACGCTGTTGCCGGCACTGCTCATCTTGAACACGGCCAGCACGTTGCCGACGCGATCGACCACGGCGATGGTGGCGCCGGCGTTCTGCGCCTGCGCCTCGGCCACCGCCTGGGCGATGATCTGCTGCACGTCCGCCACTTCCAGCCGCTGCGGCGAAGCGGTCTCGCAGAAGCCGTTGCAGCTGCTGTTTGCGGTGCCGCCGCCGCTACCGCCACCGCCGCAGGAGAGCAGGGCCAGGCACAGGGATGCGCACAACGGCCGCAGCCAGTACGGTCGTTTCATGGCGCGGGCTGGTCGGCGGTCGATGCTTCCACCGGCGCATCCTGCCCGGCCGCCGCGCCTGGTGCAGGCGGCGGGTCCGGCATCCCCATCTGGTGCTGGGTGGAGATATGGTAGCCATGGCATTCGATGCAACTGGACGGAATCCTGGCAGTGCCGCCGGGGTCGCTGTGACAGTCGCGGCAGCGCTTGATCTCGGGCATCAATACATCGGTGCTGAGCCGGGAAGCGGCGGCGGCATGGCAGCTGTCGCATTTCTCGCTGCGGTGCGCCTTGTGGCTGAAGCTGGCGTGGTCGAGGCGGTGCTGCGCCAGGGTTACCGGCGCGACATCCCAGGGCAGGGCCGGATCGCCGCTGCGCTTGACGATGTGGCAGTAGCCGCAGACGCGCTTGTCGAATACCTCGTCGATGACGATTGCGGATTGCCCGTCGGCCCATTCCAGCGCCGCCCGCGCCTGCGGCGGCGTCAGCTCCTCACCCGGCCGGCGCCGCAGCTGCACGATTTCGGGAGCGCCCGGCTTGGTGACGCCGCCGGCCAGCGCCGCGCGCGCATAGTAGTCGCGGATCACGCCCACCACCTGCGCCGGCTGCGCATGCGGCACGGTGCGATCGGGATCGTCCGGATCGAAATCGAGACGATGGCAGGCGGCGCAGTGCTTCTGCATGTCGATCGGCTTGAACGACACGGCGGAGGCATCCGGCTCATGGCAGTCGGCGCAGCCCAGCACCTTCCTGCCGTCCGGCGACTTCAGGCCCTCGGGATCGAGATGCTTGTCGTGCGGGTATTTCAGATTGGTGTCGGAATGCAGGGTGATCGGCTGGTCCTGGCTGGCCTCGATCCAGCGGAAGCTGCGGGTGACGGAGTCGTAGCGCGCCACCCTGGGCGTGAACAGGGGATGATGCTGCGAGAAATCCGCCGCCGGCGGCAGCTTGATGCCGGGGAATCGCAGCTGCGGCTGGGCGTGGCAGGCGGTGCATTCGGCGCTGCTGCGCAGCACCAGCGCGGTGTCGCCCTTGTGCTCGTGATGGCAGTCGCCGCAGCGCGCCTTGGCGAAGTCGTCCAGCCTGAGCCAGTGCAGGTCGTTGACATGTTCCGGGGTGCCCTTGTGACAGCTCAGGCAGGCTTCGTTGGGAACCTTGTCGAATGCCGTCCGGTGGCATTCGGCGCAGTCGTTCTGGAAATAGGCGTGGGCGCTGCTCGACTGGCCCGACACCCACCAGCGATCCGTCGGGATCAGTTTCGCGGCGCCCACCGGCAGTTGCGGCGGCTGATAGTCGTCCTGGCCGCGGCTCTGACTTTGCATTTGCGCAGGCACCGCAGCGTTGTGAAAGCGCAGCCAGGCCGGTACGGCGAAGCCGAGCAGCAGCACCGACAGGAACAGCAGCCAGGCCAGGCGGCGCCGCGTCCACAACACTTCCCCCAGGTTCACGCTCAGGCGCGTCTGCCGCTGGCTCTTCTCGTCGCGCGCCGAGATTTTTTCCTCGACGTCGATCTGCAAGTCGGTGCCGCCGCTGCCGGGCAGGATGGTCAGCTGGTAACGGCCGAGCAGGATCACGTCGCCGCCGTGCAGCTTGTGTTCCTTCGACGGGGCGCCGTTGATCAGCAGGTTGCCGCCGGGCCGGGCGATCAGCATGGCGTGCTTGCCGCTGCGTACCAGCTCGGCGTGGGCGATGGCGATGCGCAGGTCCGGCAGTTCGATGTCCTGGTCGGTGCCGCGGCCGATGCGCAGGCGCTCGGTGTCCAGCGCGCGGTCGCGCGAGACGTTTTCGCCGCCTTGCCTGGTCCAGGTGCGGACTAAAAAGCGCACGGATTCCTCCGTGCGCCGGCGGCTTCGCCGCCGACCACCGTCCCTCTCCCCTCCGGGGGAGAGGGGGGGACCGCCCGCGGAGCGGGTGGTGGGGTGAGGGCGCCCCCGTGATGATGTCTAGTCACGGGCCTACCAATAAATAAATACGGACAGGATGTGCGCCAGCAACGCCGCCAACAGAGCGAAGGTCAGCGGCACATGGATATACAGCCAGATCTGCATCTGCGCGTGCAGCCGGATGTCCCGATTGATGCGGCTGGTGAGGTCGCGCCGGCGCGCGATCAGGTCGAGCAGCTTCTGCGCGTTTTCGTTTTGCTGGGCGCTGCCGGCCAATTGCCCGGCCATGAACATGACGGTAGAGGTGGTATCCGGGGCGATCGAGGGCGCGGTGCGCCGCGGCCGTATCTGGCTGGCCATGAAGCTGGTGGTTTCGCTCAGCTCCCGGTCCAGCTGCTCGAACGCCTTGCGCACCGGCTCGCGCGGGCCGAACAGCTGTGCGCGCAGGCTGCCGCCGATGCGGATGCGGTCGATCGAGCGCACGATCACCTGATGCGTCCGGGCATCCAGCGTGTCGGCCAGTTTCAGCGATTGTTCGTTGATCTCGTCCAGTTCCGCCAGCCAGGCTTCGCGGGTGCCCTGGTCGCGATTGGCGGTGATCAGGGTGGGATAGCGGGCATAGACCACGACACCGTAGATGCCGCTGGCGATGACCACCAGCATCAACACATAGGAGAGCGTGTGGATGTTCCAGCCGAAATGAAAGCCGGTATGCAGGGTGGCGATGGTCACCAAGGACAGGCCTAGATAGACGTGGGCGGAGAGCCAGCCGCGCACCGTGCCGAGGCGCGAGGCGTATTTGCGCTTGCGCCGGCCCAGCCAGGTCAGCCAGACGATCAGCAGGGCGCCGACGGTGCCCAGGGTATAGCCCAGCCAGGTGCCGCCATTAGGGCCGTCGACCGGGCTATGCCACCAGTACGCCACCACCGCCAGCACGCACAGCAGCGAGGCCAGCTTGAGGTAGCGAAAACCGCGATAGACCAGGAACCCCTCGTGGACCGCACCCGTCGGTACTATCCCGGTGTCGGCCATGGCTATTCTTTCCTGGCCACGCGCAGGAACTGCTCCGGGCTGACGCGCCGCGCCGCGCCCGTGGGGCAGGCGCGGACACAGGCCGGGCCGCCGGGCAGGCTCTTGCACATATCGCACTTGGCCGCTTTCTTCGGCACGCCGCCGTGGTGGTGATGGTGATCGTCGACGCCCGGCTCGCGCCCGCCGAACAGCATCCAGCGCCACAGGCTCGGCTTGTGCTTGCTCTCCACGCCCATCTGGATCACGCCATAAGGGCAGTTGCGCTGGCAGTTGCCGCAACCGATGCAGGAATCGCTGATGAACACCTCGCCGTTGGGCGCCCGCTTGATCGCATCCGGCGGGCAGTCCTTCATGCAGTGCGGATGCTCGCAATGGCGGCAGGAAGTGGGCACGTGCAGGTTTTCGAAAGTGGGCCCGGCCTGGCGGTTCAAGCGCGACACCCCGCCATGCGTATCGGTGCAGGCTTTCTCGCACTGGTCGCAGCGCACGCACAGCGACTCGTCGATGAGCAGCACGTCGGTGGCCTCGCCGACGCCCTGTGCCATCAGGAACCCAATGATGCCGCCGCGCTCCGGCTGTTGCAGCGCCGAGACATTGCGCGCCAGGCGAACCTTGTAGCGCTCCTCCACCCGCTCCTTCACCGCCGGCATGCGCGCCAGCAGCGCCTTGAAGGCGGCGCCTTCGATGCGGATGGTTTCGCTGGCCACCGCCGCGGTGGCGGTGCCGGAACGCGGCAGGTTGCTGACCAGGGCCATTTCGCCGACGTACTGGCCGGCGGGCACATAGGCCAGCACTACGTCGCGTCCTTCCATGTGGCGCGAGATGGTCACAGAGCCCTTGCGGATCAGGTGCAGGCAGTCGCCCGGCTCACCTTCGCGGAACAGGGTTTCGCCCGGCTTGAAGGCCAGCACCGAGGCGCTCGACACCAGATCGGCCACCGTCGCCGGCGGTGCGTCCGGTGCGATGTTGGCGAGAATGGCGCGTCGCAGGAAGGCTTCGTCCACCACCCGCTTCACCGCCGGCACCGAGTAGATCAGCTTGTTCATCGAGCGGCGCGGCGTTTCCACCAGTACGCAGGCCTGGCCGGCGCGCACCGTGGCCGAGCGGCGCCGTCCGGAGATCAGGCTCATTTCGCCGAAGAACTCGCCGGGGCCAAGCGTGACCGTGTGCGCATGGTCCTCGGCGGAAAGCTCGATTTCAACCTGGCCGTCGACGACGGAATAGAAGCTGTCGCTGTAGTCGTTGCGCTCGAAGATGGTCTGGCCGTGCTGCGGCGTGCGCAGATCCGAATCGAGCAGGAATTCGCGCAGTTGCAGCCGCGTCAGCGGCGTCAGCACCGGCACGCGCTGCTGCACCAGCTCCAGCGCGGCATCGACCGAGGTGAAGCCGGGCAGCGAGCCGAACTTGCTGCGCAGCAGCGGTTCGTCGGCCGGCTCGACCCGGTTGCCGAGGATGAACTCGACCACTTCATAGCCCTGGTTCATCGCCTGCTTGATCAGCGGAAAGCCGGCGAGGGCGCCGATGATGTACAGGCCCGGCACGTTCGATTCGTAAGTGCCGGACACCGCCGGCAGGCTGGTCGGGTCGGGCGTGGGAAAGACCACGCCGCAGGATTCGACGAACTTGCGCGGCGGCGTGGCGCCGAGACGGGCGATGACGCGGTCGCAAGGCAGGTGCACCTCGCCGGACGCGGTATTGAGCACCATCAGGCCGCGCGGACGGCGTTCGGCCTGGTCCTCGGCCTGGCGCGGACCGCTGTTGTAAAAGCACTGAATGCGGCCGTCGGCGATGGCCTTGAGGATGGCGGCGTTGTTGGCCGCCTTGGCCCGGTCGAACTCGTCGCGGCGATTGACGATGATGACCTTGTTGCGTTCGGACAGGGCGATGGCGTTCTCGATCGCCGCATCGCCGGCGCCGACGACGATGATGGTCTCGTCGTTGTACTCGTCCGGATCGTCGAGCTGGTATTGGACGAACTCGGCGTCTTCGCCGGGACAGCCGAGTTTGCGGATGTTGCCCTGCATGCCGATGGCCAGCACCACGTGCTCGGCGTTGATGACACTGCCATCGGCGATCTTGATGGTGAAATCGCCGCGCGAGCCGCTCAGCGCGGTGACTTCGCTGCGCAAGCGCTGGTTGACCTTGAGGCCGGTGGTTTCCCTGTTCCACTTTTCGAGAATTTCTTCGCGCTTGCCCGCGCCGAAGGAGACCGGACTGCGCAGCGGCAGGATCGACGGCTCCGCCATCACGTACTTGCCCTTCTGATAGCGGAAGATGGTGTTGGACAGGTGCGCTTCGGCTTCCAGCAGCACATGCGGCAGGCCGCGCTCCGCCGCACGGGCAGCCGCGGACAGGCCGGCGGGCCCGGAGCCGATCACTGCGATTTTGAATGGCTCTGCCATACCCCCCAAACGCGTGGTGTGACCGCGCGGCCCGTGACCGTACTATGCGTCAAATTAACAAAGCGCATCAATGGCTCGCACCACGCGTATAGGGGGTATGCCGCAAATGCTTGTGCGCCTGGTTACGACAGTGTTGGCATTACTGTCCACGGCGGCCTTCGCCGCCGATGCAGGCGGCGACAAGCACCTCGGTGTCGCCAGTTGCGCCGGCAATACCTGTCATGGTTCGACGCGCCCGTTCGCGGACAGCCGCATCCGCCAGGACGAGTACTTCATCTGGCAGCGCAAGGATGCGCATGCGCGCGCCTACGATACCCTGCGCTCCGCGCGCTCGCAGGCGATCGCGCACAAGCTCGGGCTGGATGACGCCCTCGGCGCGCCGCGTTGCCTGGTATGCCATGCCGATAATGTTCCGGATGCGCAGCGCGGCGAGCGCTTCCAGCTGAGCGATGGCATCGGCTGCGAGGCCTGCCACGGCGGCTCCGAGCGCTGGATCGGGCCGCATGCAGCGGGCTACAAGACGCTGGACGAGCGCACGGCCGCCGGTCTGGTATCGCTGTGGGACCCTGTGGCCCGCGCCAGGATTTGCAGCGACTGTCATGTCGGCAGCGACAGTCATCCGATGAGCCACGTCATCATGGCGGCTGGACATCCGCCGCTGCTGTTCGAGCTGGATACCTTCGGCGTACTGGAACCGCCGCACTGGCATGTCGATGCCGGCTATATCCAGCGCAAGGGCGCGCAGGATCCGGCGCGCAACTGGGCCGCCGGCCAGGCCGAAGGCGCGCGCAAGGTGCTGGAGAATCTGGACGGGCCGCGCTTCGGCAATGGCATGTTTCCTGAGCTGGCATTCTTCGACTGCAATGCCTGCCATCATTCCCTGGTCAAGGCGGATCGCGCCCGCCCGCAGCGCAGCGGCGGCCTGCCCGCCGGCGCGGTGCCGCTGGCCGATGCGCAACTGGTGATGCTGATCCGCTGGCTGGAAGTGAGCGACGCCGGCACCGCGCGCAAATGGCATGACCAATGGGTGGCGCTGCAGGAAGCGGGGCAGCGCGGCCCCGCCGAGGTGCGCAGCCAGGCCAGGGCCATGCTGGCCACGCTCGACGGCAGCATCGTGCCGCAGCTGCGCAGCCTGAGCCTCAGCGACGCGCAGCTGCGCAAGCTGCTGAAGAGCATCGTCGGCGATGCCCGCGGCGACCATGCCGGCGACTTCAGCGATGCCGAGCAGACCGCCATGGCGGTGTCGGTTTTGACCACTGCGCTGTCCGAGCGCGGCGCCGAACACGTTTCCGCCAATCTGCGCGCGGCGGTGGACGAGTTGTACGCCCAGGTGAAGAACCGCGACGACTTCCGGCCCGAGAGCTATCGCAAGTCGATCGAGCGGGTAGCCGTGGCGCTGGGGCTGCCGGGAGTGGGTTGAGCGGAATTGCCGCTTGCCGCCGAACCAGGTCGGGCGTGAATGTTGCGACTGGTACTAAAATCCATCTGGCGGACGGATGGTCTGTTCGTCAGGTACCTTGCAAGCACAAAATTCCCATGGGATATCAATTCGCAACAATCGGGCTGGGTCCGGTTCTGATCACGCAGGGCCGCTACGTTCGGCGGGTGACGCCACGCCTGCCGGAGCCCGCGGGACAGCGCCAGGGGGTCGATGGCGCCGGACCTTCATTGAACCTGCTGATCCTGGGCGATTCGGCGGCGGCGGGCGTTGGTGTGGCCACCCAATCCGAAGCCCTTTCGGGTCAGCTGGTGTCGGCGCTTGCGCCTTGTTTTCGCGTTTCGTGGAAGCTGGTTGCCAAAAGCGGCCTGACGGCGCACGAGGTTCTGCAACAGCTTGAAGCGGAGCCGGGTGAACGCTTCGATGTTGCCGTCACTTCCACCGGAGTCAACGATGTCACCGGTGGAACCAGGCCGGAGCTATGGCTGGCCACCCAGTGCCGGCTGGTTGAATTGCTCGAGCAAAAATTCCAGGCTCGCCACATCCTTCTTTCCAGCGTCCCGCCCATGCACGGGTTTCCGGCTTTGCCGCAGCCGCTGCGCTGGTATCTGGGCGGGAGGGCGAGGCGGCTCAACCGGATGTTGCGCCACTGGGTCGGACAGAGTGAGCGCTGCGAATTTGTCCCTATCGATTTTCCACTGCGGATGGAGTTGATGGCCTCGGACGGTTTTCATCCGGGCGCAGACGCCTATTCAATATGGGCCAGCCAGCTTGCAGCCGTCATTCGGCGCCGGGTGGCATCGGCATACGCCCAGTCGGACGCGGCTCCACATGCTGAACCTGAGCCCTTGAGGCTCTAGAAAGAGCCTCTCGACCGACTCATTGGCGCCGGAAGGATCGGTGATGAAAATCGAGATTCGCATGGATGATCTCAGTGGCCCGGAGATTGCCGGCCTGCTGCGCGAACATCTGCAAAGCATGACGCTGTACTCCCCTCCGGAAAGCATTCACGCGCTCGATCTGGATGCCTTGCGCCAACCGGCAATCACTTTCTGGAGCGCATGGCAGGGCAGCGAATTGATTGGCTGCGGCGCCATCAAGGAACTGGATGCGGGCCATGGAGAGATCAAATCGATGCGCACCGCGTCGGCACATTTGCGCAAGGGCGTGGCGGCGAGGCTGATGCGTCATATTCTGGAGGAGGCCGGGCGCCGCTCTTACCGGCGGCTGAGCCTGGAGACCGGTTCGGCGGAGGCGTTCGCGCCGGCCCACCGTCTTTATGCAAGCTTCGGCTTCCAGTTCTGCGGGCCGTTCGCGGACTATGTCGAGGATCCCTACAGCGTGTTCATGACCCGCGAGCTGTAGGGCAGGGGTTCGAGCTTGCCCCGATTCCGAGGGCGGTCCGGGAGTCGTTTTTTGTCAAAATTCGCTGGCACAATGCCGGGGCTGCCGGGCCAAGCCGTATTTGCCTGCCGGTGAGTTTCTGGGTTGCCGGCCAAGCAGCAATCATTTTCTCACTACGTAAGGAAACGCCATGAAGAAAATACTGTTTGTTGCACTTGCCAGCCTGTCCCTCGGAGCGGGGACTGTCGCCATCGCCGATAAAGTCCACGACTGGCATGACCTCGACAAGGTTCACGATCATGTCGTGGAGTCGATCCACGAAATGGAACGCGCCCGTGCGGCCAATCACTACGATATGGCTGGCCACGGCGCGAAGGCCGAGGATCTCCTGCGTCAGGCCGAGCGCGAACTCCATGAAGCGGTCGAGGCGTCGAAAGCCGCTCCGTGATGATGTGATGTGCGCAGCGCGTATTTGGGAGGTGCAAGTGCACCCCAAATACGCGGCCGACACCGTTGCGGTCCGGCCGCTACGGCACCGCAAGCCGGACCTCCGGCCGATCGGCCGGAGGTCCAACGATGTTCGTCAAGCTCATGATCTGTGGGGGAATTTCCCTAATGAGCTGGCGCGCTTGTGCGCGCCATCAGAAGCGGCCCGGCGCTATGCTATCTTCACCACCCTGACGCGGAATTTCCGCTCCTGATTAGGAACGAGCCATGGCCCTGATGGACTTCATCAAGAAACAATTCATCGAGATCCTCGAATGGACCGAGGATGGCGACGAGGTGCTGGCCTGGCGCTTCCCGATGCAGGACCGCGAGATCATGAACGGCGGTTCGCTGACGGTGCGCGAGTCGCAGTTCGCGGTATTCGTCAACGAGGGCAAGCTCGCCGACGCCTTCGGGCCCGGCCGCTACACCCTCAGCACCAATACGCTGCCGCTGCTGACCGACCTGAAGAACTGGGACAAGCTGTTCCGCTCGCCGTTCAAGAGCGATGTGTATTTCTTCAGCAGCCGCCAGCGCCTGGATCAGCGCTGGGGCACCGCCCAGCCGGTGACGCTGCGCGACAAGGAATTCGGCGCGGTGCGGGTGCGCGCCTTCGGCAATTATTCCTACCAGATCGCCGATCCCAAGCTGTTCCACTCCCAGATCTCGGGCACCCGCGACGTCTACCGCATGGCGGATCTGGACGGGCAGCTGCGCGGGCTGGTGCTGCAGGAGATGGCCAACGGGGTCGCCGCTTCCGGCATCGCTTTCCTCGATCTGGCGGCCAACCAGAACATGTTCGCCAAGGTGCTGAACGATGCGCTGACGCCTTCGTTCGCCGCCCTGGGCCTGAAGCTCGATACGTTGACGGTACAGAGCCTGTCGCTGCCGGACGAGTTGCAGAAGATTCTCGACCAGCGCATCGGCATGGGCATGGTCGGCAACGACATGGGCAAGTTTATGCAGTACCAGACGGCGCAGGCCATTCCGAAGATGGCCGAGGGCGCGGGCGGCAGCGGCATCGCCGGCGATGCGATGGGGCTGGGCGCCGGCGTGGCGCTGGGCCAGGTGCTGGCGCAGAACCTGCAAAAAGGCCTGAGCGGTGCCGCCGCTCCGGCGGCGGCCGTGGCGGAGGCAGTCAAGGCCGACGATGTGGTGGCGACCCTGGAGAAGCTGCACGACCTCAAGACCAAGGGCATCCTCACCGATGCCGAATTCGACGCCAAGAAGGCCGAGTTGCTGAAAAAGCTGACCTGAGACCCCGGGGGCGGATGGCGGCCGGAGCCGCCGCGGGCAGGGCCGGCGCAAGCCCGGCCCAGGCCTCCCGCCTGCCTCCACCATGGCAGGCCCTATTGACAGGGCGGGGCGGAGTCCATGCCGGATCCGGACCCCTGGATTTGAGCCGGTTCCGGACCGGGTGAATTGTTGCCGCTGTGTTAAAATCGAGGGATCAAAAAAATCCCGCGTCCGCATACCGCTGCGCTTGCTGCGGCCAACTGATTGCGCATGACCGAATTCGCCAAAGAAGTACTCTCAGTCAATCTCGAAGACGAGATGAAGCGCTCCTACCTCGATTACGCCATGAGCGTGATCGTGGGACGCGCCCTCCCCGATGCCCGCGACGGCCTCAAGCCGGTACATCGCCGCATCCTCTTCGCCCAGCAGCAGCTCAGCAACCACTGGAACCGCCCGTACATCAAGTGCGCGCGCGTGGTCGGCGACGTCATCGGTAAATACCATCCGCATGGCGATACCGCCGCCTACGATGCGCTGGTGCGCATGGCGCAGGAATTCTCCATGCGCTACCCGCTGATCGACGGCCAGGGCAACTTCGGCTCGGTCGACGGCGACATGGCGGCGGCGATGCGTTACACCGAGTGCCGCATGGCGCGGCTGACCTCGGAAATGCTGGCGGATATCGACTCCGAAACCGTCGATTTTGTCCCCAACTACGACGAAAAGGAAACCGAGCCCTCGGTCCTGCCGACGCGCATTCCGCAGCTGCTGGTCAACGGCTCCTCCGGCATCGCCGTGGGTATGGCCACCAACATCCCGCCGCACAACCTGAGCGAGGTGCTGGACGCCTGCATTGCGCTGATCGACAACCCCGATCTGGACCTGGCCACGCTGATGAAGCTGGTGCCGGCGCCGGATTTCCCCACCGCCGGCCTGATCGTCGACGCCAGCGGCGTGGTCGACGCCTACACCCACGGCCGCGGCCGCGTGGTGCTGCGCGCGCGCACTCATATCGAGGCGTTCGAGCGCGGCGGCGAGCGTGAGGCGATCATCGTCACCGAGCTGCCGTACCAGGTCAACAAGGCGCGCCTGTTGCAGCAGATCGTCGATCTGGTCAAGGACAAGCGCGTCGAGGGCATCGCCTCCGACGGCCTGCGCGACGAGTCCGACAAGGACGGCATGCGCGTGGTGATCGAGCTGCGCCGCGGCGAGAACGCCGAGGTGCTGCTCAACAATCTCTATCAGCACACCCAGCTGCAGACCTCGTTCAGCATGAACATGGTGGCGCTGGACGGCGGCCAGCCCAAGACCCTGGGCCTGAAAGCGCTGCTGGAAATCTTCCTGCGCCATCGCCGCGAGGTGGTGACGCGGCGCACCCAGTACCTGCTGCGCAAGGCGCGCGAGCGCGCCCATGTATTGGAGGGCCTGACGGTCGCCCTGGCCAATATCGACGAGATCATCGCCCTGATCCGCCGTTCGCCCGGTCCGGCCGAGGCCAAGGCGGGCCTGATGGGCCGCATCTGGCTCTCCGGCCAGGTCAGCGTCATGCTGGAACGCGCCGGCGCCGATGCCTCGCGCCCGCTCGACCTGCCGGCCGGTTTCGGCATGGTGGAGGGCGGCTACCGGCTGTCCGAAGCCCAGGCCCAGGCCATCCTGGAATTGCGCCTGCAGCGCCTCACCGGCCTGGAGCAGGACAAGATCCACGAGGAATTCCGCGAGTTGCTGGAGTCGATCCTCGGCTACCTGGAAATCCTCGGTTCGGAAACGCGCCTGCTCGAAGTGATCCGCGAGGAGCTGCTGGCGATCAAGGAACAGTACGGCGACGCGCGCCGCACCGAGATCAGCGAATTCGCCCTCAACATCAACCGCGAGGACCTGATCGCGCCGCAGGAAATGATCGTGACCCTGTCGCACCAGGGCTACGTCAAATCGCAGCCGCAGTCCGAGTACCAGGTGCAGCATCGCGGCGGCCGCGGCAAGACCGCCGCCACCACCAAGGACGACGACTACGTGCAGGGCCTGTGGTCGGCGCATACGCACGACTGGCTGCTGTGCTTCTCCAGCCGCGGCCGGCTCTATTGGCTGCGCGTGTTCGAGCTGCCGGCCGGCGGCTCCGGCTCGCGCGGCAAGCCCTTCGTCAATCTGTTGCCGCTGGAAGAGGGCGAGCGCATCACCACGGTGCTTCCGGTGAAGAGCTTCGACACCGGCCACCATGTGTTCATGGCGACGCGCCGCGGCACGGTGAAAAAAACCCCGCTGGTGGATTTCTCGCGCCCGCGCGCGGCCGGCATCATCGCCGTGGACCTGCGCGTCGACGACGCCCTGGTCGGCGTGGCGCTGACCACCGGCGAGAGCGACGTGCTGCTGTTCTCGGACGGCGGCCGGGTCATTCGCTTCAACGAAAAGGATGTGCGCTCGATGGGCCGCGGCGCCACCGGCGTGCGCGGCATGCGCCTGGTCAAGGCCGGGGCGGCGGAGGACGAAGAGGCCGCGGCTGGCGATGAAGCGGAAACGGAAACCGAGGGCGAGACCGAAGTGGTTGCCGCCACCGGCAATGCCGCCCATGTGATCGCGCTGATCGTGGCGCGCCAGGGCGACATCCTCACCGTGTCCGAGCAGGGCTACGGCAAGCGCACCCCGATCGACGGCTTCCCGCTGCGCGGCCGCGGCGGCATGGGCGTGATTGCCCAGGCGCTGTCGGACAAGACCGGCGACCTGATCGGCGCGGTGGAAGTGGACGACAGCCACGACATCATGCTGATTTCCGACGGCGGTCGCCTGATCCGCGTCGCAGCCAAGGAAATCAAGACCCTGGGCCGCAACACCCAGGGCGTGCGGGTGGCGCGGCCGACCGATGGCGACCGCCTGGTCAGCCTGGATCGCATGACGCAGGAAGCGGAGGCTGAAGAGCCTGGCGAAGCGCCGGAAAGCGGCGAGGGCACGGCTCCAGAACCTGCCCCATAATCACTTTAAGTTAATTTGGTAACGTACTGAAATGACACGCGTATTCAACTTCAGCGCCGGTCCCGCCACGCTTCCCCTCAGCGTGCTCCAGCAAGTCCAGTCGGAGTTGCTGGACTGGCATGGCAGCGGCATGTCGGTGATGGAGATGAGCCATCGCGACAAGGACTTCATGTCCATCGCCGCCGAGGCCGAAAAGGATCTGCGCGAGCTGCTCGGTGTTCCGTCGAATTACAAGGTGCTGTTCATGCAGGGCGGCGCCATGGGCCAGTTCGCGGCGGTGCCGATGAACCTGCTGCGCGGCAAGAGCAGCGCCGACTACGTGGTCACCGGCTCCTGGAGCGTCAAGGCGATCAAGGAAGTGGCGCGCTACGGCAAGGGCAATATCGCGGCCAAGCCGGCGGAGGGCAAGTTCAACCATATTCCCGAGCGTTCCTCCTGGAAGCTAGATCCGGATGCCGCTTACGTCTATTACACCCCCAACGAGACCATCGAGGGCGTGGAATTCGGCTGGGTTCCGGAAGTGGGGCAGGTGCCGCTGGTGGCGGATTTCTCCTCCACCTTCCTGTCGCGTCCGCTGGATGTGTCGAAATTCGGTTTGATCTACGCCGGCGCGCAGAAAAACGCCGGTGCGGCCGGCATCACCTTCGTCATCGTGCGCGAGGATCTGCTGGGTCAGGCCCTGCCGGCGACGCCGTCGGTATTCGACTACAAGCAGATGGCCGACAACGAGTCGATGCTGAACACGCCGCCGTGCTTCGCCTGGTACGTGTCCGGCCTGGTGTTCAAGTGGCTCAAGAGCGAGGGCGGGCTGGTCAAGGTGGGCGAGCGCAACCAACGCAAGGCGGCGCTGCTGTACGACCTGATCGACAGCCAGTCGTTCTACCGCAACCCGGTGGCCAAGCCGGATCGCTCCTGGATGAACGTGGTGTTCACCCTGGCCAATCCGGAACTGGATGCCGATTTCCTCAAGGGCGCGGTCAAGGCCGGCCTGCCGGGCCTGAAGGGCCATCGTTCGGTCGGCGGCATGCGCGCCAGCATCTACAACGCCATGCCCGAAGCCGGTGTGCAGGCGCTGGTCGATTACATGAAGGAATTTGCGCGGACCAAAGGGTGATCCGGTTTCAGGGTTGATCCCGGATTAAAGACATCGTCATTCCGGCGAAAGCCGGAATCCAGGGGCCAAGGCGCGCAGTTCGGACTTTCCTGGATACCGGCTTTCGCCGGTATGACGCTGGTTTTTAGCTTCGGATTACTGGAACAGAATTACCCCTCCGTCAGGAAACTAGTCATGCGTTCCGTTGCGGTGTACTGCGGTTCCAACCCAGGCTCGAATCCGGCATTCCGGCTGGCGGCGGAGGTTTTGGGCCGTACACTGGCCCAAGCCGCCTGCACCGTGGTCTACGGCGGCAGCCACAGCGGCCTGATGGGCGTGGTCGCGAACGCCGCCCTGGAAGCCGGCGGCAAGGTCGTCGGCATCATTCCGGGCGCCCTGGCCACCCGGGAAATCGTCCACGGCGGCCTGTCCGAGCTGCAGATCGTCAACAGCATGCATGAGCGCAAGGCGCGCATGAACGAGCTTGCCGAGGGCTTCGTCGCCTTGCCGGGCGGTATCGGCACGCTGGACGAAATCGTCGAAATGTTCACCTGGACCCAGCTCGGCATCCACAGCAAGCCCTGCGCCTTCCTCAATATCGACGGTTATTACGACAACCTGCTGGCCTTCCTGCGCACCATGGTGGAGCAGGGCTTTCTGCGCCAGGCGCAATTCGATCAGCTGGTGGTGGTCGCGCGGGTCGAGGAACTGCTGCCGCGGCTCGCGGCTGCACGGCCGCATCCTGCCGGACAGCGGGGAAAGCCGGCCAGCGGGACCCCGAATGGTCCCGTGCCCGGGTCTGTGCCCGCCCCCTGAGATTTCGCTCCCGGCGCGCGGACCGGCACAATAGCGCCCCTTGCGCGATTCGATCTTCAGACAGCCCCAGGAATCCCCGATGTTCAAGGTCAAGACTCTCAACAACATCTCCGTCTACGGCCTGGAGCGGCTGCCGCGCGACCGTTACGAGGTGGCCTCGGACATCCAGAACCCGGATGCGCTGCTGGTGCGCTCGGCCGACCTGCACAAGGCCGAGATTCCGGCTTCGGTGAAGGCCATCGGCCGCGCCGGCGCCGGCACCAACAACATCCCGGTGGCGGCGATGTCGGCGCGCGGCGTGCCGGTGTTCAACGCCCCTGGCGCCAACGCCAACGCGGTGAAGGAGCTGGTGCTGGCCTCGATGCTGGTGGCGGCACGCAATATCGCGCCGGCGCTGGAGTTCGTGCGCGGCCTGTCCGGCGACGACAACGAGCTGCACCAGCTGGTCGAGGACGGCAAGAAGAATTACGTCGGCTTCGAGCTGCCGGGCCGCACCTTGGGTGTGATCGGCCTCGGCGCCATCGGCGTGAAAGTCGCCAACGCCGCGCTGGAGCTGGGTATGGAGGTGTGGGGCTTCGATCCGGCGATGACCGTACACAATGCCTGGCAGCTCAATTCCGGCGTGCGCCAGGCGCTGTCGGTGGACGACCTGGTGTCGAAGTCGCAGTTCATCTCGGTGCACGTGCCCCTGCTCGACGCGACGCGCAAGCTGATCAATGCCGAGCGCATCCGCCTGATGAAGAAGCCGGGCGTGGTGCTGAATTTCGCCCGCGCCGAGATCGTCGACGAGGATGCGGTGCTGGCGGCCCTGGCCGGCGGCGGCCTGCGCGCCTACGCCTGCGATTTCCCCAGCAGCAAGTTCAAGGGCAACCCGAAGGTCATCGCCACGCCGCACCTGGGCGCCTCCACCGGCGAGGCGGAGGACAACTGCGCCATCATGGTAGCCGACCAGCTGCGTGAATTCCTCGAATCCGGCAATGTGCGCAATTCGGTGAATTTCCCCGAGGCGGTGATGCCGCTGCCGCAGGGCAAGCAGCGCCTGGCCATCGTCAACGCCAACGTACCGAACATGGTGGGCCAGATCACCACCGCGCTGGCGCAGCACCATATCAACATCGCCGATCTGCTCAACAAGTCGCGCGGCGAGCTGGCTTACACCCTGGTCGACGTGGACCAGGTGATTCCGGCCGAGCTGGTCGCGGACATCGCCAGGATCAAGGGCGTGCTGGCGACGCGCGTCATCATTTCTTGAGAATCAAGGGCTAAACATAAGTATCTGTCATCCTGAGCGCAGCGAAGGATCTGGCCCGCTGCGATATCCGATACGGCGAGATCCTTCGCTGCGCTCAGGATGACAATAGGAAAGAGCATGTCTACAGGCAACGAAGAACTGGGCAAGGCCCGCGCGCAGATCGACGCCATCGATACCGAGCTGCAGGCGCTGATTTCGCAGCGTGCCCGGGTGGCCGAGCAGGTGCGCGAGATCAAGGAAAGAAACGGCGGCGCGGTCGGCGATCATTACCGTCCGGCGCGCGAGGCCGAGGTGCTGAAGCGCGCCATGGCGCGCAACCAGGGGCCGCTGCCGGACGAGATGATGGCGCATCTGATGCGCGAGATCATGTCGGCCTGCCTGGCGCTGGAATCGCCGCTGTCGGTGAGCTACCTCGGCCCCGAGGGCACTTACACCCAGGCGGCGGTGTACAAGCATTTCGGCCACCAGGTGGCGGCGCGGGCGGTATCGGCGATCGACGAGATCTTCCGCGATGTCGAGTCCGGCATCGCCGCCTACGGCGTGGTGCCGATCGAGAATTCGACCGAGGGCGTGGTCACCAGCACGCTCGACCTGCTGGCCAACACGCCGCTGTCGATCTGCGGCGAAGTGTGGCTGCCGGTGCATCACCAGCTGCTGACGCGGCATGAGAGCTTCGAGGATGTGCAGGTGATCTATGCTCACCCGCAGTCCTTCGCCCAGTGCCGGCGCTGGCTCGACACGCGCCTGCCCGGCGCGGCGCGCGAGCCCATGGCCAGCAATGGCGCCGCCGCCAAGCGGGTGGCGGAGAGCGGGCAGGGCGCTGCCATCGCCAGCGCCGCCGCCGGCGAGCTGTACGGCCTGCGCGTGCTCGCGGCCAACGTCGAGGACGATCCCAACAACACCACGCGCTTCCTGGTCATCGGCCGGCAGAACCCGGAAGCCACCGGGGCCGACCGCACCTCGCTGGTGTGCTCGGCGCTGAGCGGCGGCGAAGCCGGGGCGCTGTTCCGCCTGCTCGAGCCGTTCGCCGCCGCCAGCATCAACCTGAGCAAGATCGAGTCGCGTCCCAGCCGCCGCGGCGTGTGGGACTACAATTTCTTCCTCGATCTGGAAGGCCATGGCTCCGAAGCGCACGTGGCGCAGGCCCTGGAGGAAGTGCGCAAGCGCTCCGCCTTCTTCAAAATACTCGGCTCCTATCCGCGGGCGGTGATGTAATGAGTGGTAGTAACGAAATCCTGCCGTTCCTCGAGTTCGTCGCTCCCGGCGTCAAGGAGCTGCACCCCTACGAGCCGGGCATGCCGGTGGAAGAGCTGCAACGCCGGCTCGGCGTCAGCAATGCCATCAAGCTCGCCTCCAATGAAAATCCGCTCGGCCCCAGCCCGAAAGTGAAAGCGGCGCTTGCCGCGGCCTCGGAAGGCAATCTGGCGCTGTATCCGGACGACGGCGGCTTCCGCCTCAAGGCCAAGCTGGCGGCCCTGCATGGTGTCGGCCCCGAGTCGATCACCTTGTGCAACGGCTCCAACACCCTGCTCGACCTCGTAGCGCGCGTGTTTCTCGGTCCGGGCCGGGCGGCGATGTATTCCAAGTACGCCTTCGCCGTCTACCCGCTGGTGACGCTGGCGCAGAGCGCGGAAGCCATCGTGGCGCCGGCGCTCGCCGCCGACAGCAACATGCCCTACGGCGACGACCTCGACGCCATGCAGCGCCTGCTGCGGCCGGACGTGGCGGTGATCTTCATCGCCACCCCCAACAACCCGACCGGAACCTGGATCGAGGCCGGCGCCTTCGAGCGCTTCATGGCGCAGGTGCCGTCGCATACGGTGGTAGTGCTGGACGAGGCTTACCACCATTTCCAGGACCCGGCGCAGCGCATCGACAGCGATGGGCTGATGCGGCGCTATCCCAACCTGATGATCACCCGCACCTTCTCCAAAGTGCACGGCATCGCCGCGCTGCGTATCGGCTACGGCGTGGCACACCCGGCATTGACCGACCTGCTGCATCGCGTGCGCCAGCCCTTCAACAACGGCTCGCTGGCCCTGCTGGCGGCGGAACTGGCGCTGGAAGACAGCGAGCACGTCGCCCGCTGCGTGCAGCTCAATACGCAGGAGCGCACGCGCGTCGCCAAGGCGCTGAACGATATGGGCCTGCGCGTGCTGCCGACCCAGGCGAACTTCGTCACGGTGGATTTCGGCCGGCCTTCCGCGCCGATTCACCAGGCGCTGCTGGAGCAGGGCGTGATCGTGCGCCCGATGGGCTCCTACCTGCTGCCGAATTTCCTGCGCATCAGCATCGGCACCGAGGAAGAGAACGACCGCTTCCTCGCCTCGCTCAAGAAAGCCCTGTCGACGTGAGCGGACACGGACACGCCCCAATCCGCCGTCTGGCCGTCATCGGCCTCGGCCTGATTGGCGGTTCGCTGGCGCGGGCCCTGCGCGCGGCCGGCGCGGTCGGCTCCATCGCCGGCTTCGATACCGATGCCGAGCAGGTGCGCCAGGCGCAGACCCTGGGCGTGATCGAGATCGCCGCCACCAGCGCCGAGCAGGCGGTGAAGGGCGCCGACGTGGTGCTGATCGCGGTGCCGGTGCTGGCCACCGGCGCGGCCCTGCGCGCCTGCGCCCCGGCGCTGACGCCGGAAATGATCATCACCGATGTCGGCAGCACCAAGCAGTCGGTGCTGGCAGCGGCGCGAGAGGTATTCGGCGCGCTGCCGCCGCGCTTCGTGCCGGCACATCCCATCGCCGGCACCGAAAAGAGCGGCGTGGCCCATTCGCAGGCTGAACTGTTCCGCGGCCACCGCGTGATCCTGACGCCGCACGAGCGCCAGGACGAGGCGGCACAGGGGCAGGTGGCCTGGCTGTGGCAGGCCGCCGGCGCGCGGGTGGTGACCATGGATCCCCAGCGCCACGACCAGATTTTCGCCGCCACCTCGCATCTGCCGCACCTGCTGGCCTACAGCTTCGTCGACATGCTGGGACGGCTCGAAGGCGCCGAGGCCGACCTGTTTCCCAATGCCGGCGGCGGCTTCCGTGATTTCACCCGCATCGCCTCCAGCAGCCCGCGCATGTGGCACGACATCCTGCGCGCCAACGCGCAGCCGGTGGCGGAGCTGCTGCGCCGGCAGATCGCCGAGCTGCAGGAATTGCATGAAATGATCGAGCAGCAGCGCTGGGACGCCCTGCTCGGAATCTTCGAGCGCGCCCGCGCTGCCCGCGAGAGGCATTTGGCGCGGATCGAGTGAACCGGTTTCAGCCGTCATCCCGGTCTCCGGCCCAGACATCCGGGGATCAACTTCACCGGGATGACGTCAGGTGTTATCCCTGTGCAGCGGAAATGGACTAAGCTGCCGCGCCCGAAAATCGCAAGCAATTTCCTGTTTCAAGCAGAATGCCCTCTATGTCCGACGTCACCTTCATCGTCCATCCCGGCGGCTCGTTTTCCGGCACGGTTCGCGTGCCCGGCGACAAGTCGATCTCGCACCGCGCGGTGATGCTGGCCTCCCTGGCCGAGGGCCAGTCGGAAGTGCGCGGCTTCCTCACCGGCGAGGACTGTCTGAGCACCATGAAGGCGTTCCGGGCCATGGGGGTGCGCATCGACCAGCTGGCGGACACCCATTTGCGCGTCCAGGGCGTCGGCCTGCATGGGCTGCGCGAGCCGGCGCAGGCGCTCGATCTGGGCAACTCGGGCACTTCGATGCGGCTGATGACCGGTCTGCTGGCGGCGCAGAATTTCCCCGCCACCCTGATCGGCGACGAATCGCTGTCGCGCCGGCCGATGCGGCGCATCGTCGATCCGCTGCGGCAGATGGGCGCGCAGATCGAAACCACCGCGCGCAATACCGCGCCGTTGCGCATCCAGGCGGCCGCGGGCGGCCTTGCCGGCATCAGCTACAAGTCGCCGGTGGCCAGCGCCCAGGTCAAGTCCGGCATCCTGCTGGCGGGCCTGTACGCCAAGGGGCGCACCGAGGTATTCGAGCCGGAACCGTCGCGCGATCACACCGAGCGCATGCTGCGCGCCTTCGGCGTCCAGGTCGACGCCGCGCCGGGCAGGGCGGCGGTGGTGAGCGGACAGGCGTTGCGCGCCAGCGATGTCGAGGTGCCGGCGGATATTTCCTCGGCCACCTTTTTCATGCTCGGCGCGGCCATCGTGCCGGGCTCGGAGTTGCTGCTCAGCGATGTCGGCATCAATCCCACCCGTACCGGCGTGATCGAGATCCTGCGCCGCATGGGCGCCGACATCGAACTGCTGAATCAGCGCCATTTCGGCGGCGAGCCGGTGGCGGATCTGCGCGTGCGCGGCCGGCGGCTGCACGGCATCGACGTGGATCACGTCCTGGTCGCCAACGCCATCGACGAATTTCCCGCGATTTTCGTCGCTGCCGCCTGCGCTCGGGGTGAAACCGTGGTCACCGGTGCCGCCGAGCTGCGGGTCAAGGAGAGCGACCGCATCCAGGCCATGTGCGATGGCCTGCAGGCCCTGGGCATCTCGGCGCTGGCGCAGCCGGACGGCGCGCGTATCACCGGCGGCCGCATGCAGGGCGCCACGGTGGACTCGAAAGGGGATCACCGCATCGCCATGTCCTTCGCCGTCGCCGCGCTGCGGGCGGAACAGCCGATCCGCATCCTCGACTGCGCCAACGTCAATACCTCGTTCCCCGGCTTCGCCGATCTGGCCGCTTCGGCCGGATTGAATATCGCGGTGCAGGGCTGAGCATGAGCACCTTGCCGCCGGTCATTGCCGTCGATGGCCCCAGCGGCGTCGGCAAGGGCATGGTGACCCGCTGGCTGGCGCACGAGCTGGGCTGGCACCGGCTCGACAGCGGCGCCCTCTATCGCATCCTGGCCCTGGCGGCGCAACGGGCCGGGATTTCCCACGAACGGCCCGAAGCCGTGGCAGCGCTGGCGCCGGGGCTTGATATCCGCTTCGTCGGCACCACTGAAACGGACGAGGCGATCCTGGTCGATGGCGAGGACTGGACCAGCGGCATACGGGCCGAATCCACCGGCGGGCTGGCTTCGCTGATCGCCTCGGCCGAGCCGGTGCGGGCCGCCCTGCTGCAGCGCCAGCGGGATTTCCGCCAGGCGCCCGGCCTGGTGGCGGATGGCCGCGACATGGGCACCGTGGTATTCCTGGACGCGAGGCTGAAAATCTTCCTCGATGCCAGTGCCGAGGCCAGGGCCGAGCGGCGCTGGCGTCAGTTGAGCCAAGCTGGCGTAAATGCTAGACTATTAGACCTCTGTGCTGAAGTACGCGCCCGCGACGAACGCGACCGCAAGCGAGCCATTGCGCCGCTTGCCCCTGCCGCCGACGCCATAGTCGTGGATTCGACGCAGATGAAACCGGACGAAGTTCTGGCGGAAGTCGGGCGTTTGCTGCGAGATCGCGGCATTTCCCCTTAATTCCCGCTATTTCCAGACCGGTCGGACACAAGGATTTGGTAGCAAAAATTTGGGCTGCAAGGATGCCGCCCATTCGTAATCAGACCCCGGCAGCAGGATGCCGCCGAGGAAGTTGTCACCAACCAAGAGTGTTTTGAATGACCGAGAGTTTTGCTGAACTGTTTGAACAGAGCCTGACGGGCGGCCAATCGATGCAGCCCGGCACCATCGTCAGCGCGATCGTGCTGGAAGTGAAGCCCGATGTCGTGATTGTCGACGCCGGCCTCAAGTCCGAAGGCGTCATCCCCATCCAGGAATTCCAGATCGATGGCGCGGAAGCCACGGTAGCCGTAGGCGACCGCATCGAAGTGGCCCTGGAAACGGTTGAGGACGGTTTCGGCGAAACCCGCTTCAGCAAGGAAAAGGCCGAACGCATCCGCACCTGGGACCGCCTCACCAAGGCGTTCGAGGGCAAGGAAACGGTCATCGGCACCATCACCGGCAAGGTCAAGGGCGGCTTCACCGTCGATATCGGCAATGTCCGCGCGTTCCTGCCCGGCTCGCTGGTCGACGTGCGCCCGGTCCGCGATACCGCGTACCTGGAAGGCAAGCCGCTCGAATTCAAGGTCATCAAGCTCGATCGTCTGCGCAACAACGTCGTCGTCTCCCGCCGCGAAGTGCTCGAGGCCGAGTACAGCGCCGAGCGCGACATGCTGCTGGAGAAGCTGCAGGAAGGCGCGATTCTCCGCGGCGTGGTCAAGAACCTGGTCGAATACGGCGCGTTCGTCGACCTCGGCGGCATCGACGGCCTGCTGCACATCACCGACATGACCTGGAAGCGCATCAAGGATCCGGCGGAAGTGGTTACCGTCGGCACCGAGATCGAAGTCAAGGTTCTGAAGTACGACCGCGAGCGTCGCCGCGTGTCGCTGGGCCTGAAGCAGCTGGGCGCCGACCCCTGGGTCGACATCGCCCGCCGCTACCCGGAAAAGACCCGTCTGTTCGGCAAGATCACCAACATCACCGATTACGGCGCGTTCGTCGAGATCGAGCCGGGTGTCGAGGGTCTGGTGCACGTTTCCGAAATGGACTGGACCAACAAGAACGTCAACCCGGGCAAGGTGGTTCACCTCGGCGACGAAGTCGAAGTCATGATCCTCGACATCGACGAAGAGCGCCGCCGTATTTCGCTGGGCATGAAGCAGTGCCAGCCGAATCCGTGGGAAGAGTTCGCGCAGAACTTCCAGAAGGGCGACCGCGTCCATGGCGCCATCAAGTCGATCACCGACTTCGGCATCTTCATCGGTCTGGATGGCGGCATCGATGGTCTGGTGCACCTGTCCGACCTGGACTGGAATGAAGCCGGCGAGCAGGCTGTGCGCCGCTACAGCAAGGGCCAGGAAGTCGAGGCCGTGGTTCTGGCCATCGACGGCTCGCGCGAGCGCATCTCCCTGGGCGTGAAGCAGATGCAGCAGGATCCGCTCACCATGTTCCTGGCCGACAACCAGAAAGGTTCGATGGTCAAGGGCATCGTCAAGGCGGTTGATGTCAAGGGCGCCAACATCGAGCTGGCTGGCGGCGTCGAGGCCTACATCAAGGCCGGCGACCTGTCCCGCGATCGCGTCGAGGATGCCACCAAGGTTCTGAAGGAAGGCGATACGCTGGAAGCGCGCTTCATCGGCGTGGACCGCAAGAACCGCATCGTCACCCTGTCCGTCAAGGCCAAGGAAATCCAGGAAGAGGAAGAGACTGTGGCCGAGTACAGCCGCAACGCCTCCACTGGCAAGACCAGCCTGGGCGACCTGCTGAAGGAACAGATCGGCGGCAACGAGCGTTGATCCTTTGGCGGTAAGCAGTTGAATGAAAGGGCCGTGGAAACACGGCCCTTTTTTATTGAGAGCCCCCTTTCACACGTCGTCATTCCCGCGTACGCGGGAATCCAGGGTTTGCGATTTTGGCAAGTTGCAAAAATATTTTGCGCGCCAGTGAAGGGGTATCTTGCCGTCCCTGGCGAGGCGTCACCGGTCTTCCAACCCCCAGCCCGGCCATCCATGGCCGGGCGTTCGGGCATTCTGGAGTGACATTGAGTCACTCCAGAATGCCCTCACCCTACGCGGGGACGTTTGTTTTTATTACAGGCGCAAGCCTGTAATAAAAACAAACGCTTGCAAGTGCCCCGTTTTTTCTTTATTGTAAAATCAATCGCTTAAGTCTTGCTGAGCCCATGACCAAGTCTGAGCTGATCGAATCTCTCGCCCTCAAGCAAACCCATCTGATGCAGAAGGATGTGGAGCTTGCGGTCAAACTCGTCCTCGACCATGTCAGCAATGCGCTGGCGCGGCAGGAGCGCGTGGAAATCCGCGGCTTCGGCAGCTTCGCGCTGCACAGCCGTCCGGCGCGCGTCGGGCGCAATCCCAAGACCGGCGAAGCGGTGGGCATTCCGGCCAAGCACGTGCCGCACTTCAAGCCCGGCAAGGAAATGCGCGAGCGCGTCAACCTGACCCGCCAGGAGGAAGATGCAGCTGCTGCGGCCGCCACCGCCAGCGCCGCCGGCAGCGGGACCCCGTAATGCTGCGCATCGTGGTGGTGATGGTGCTGCTGGCGGTGTTCATCGCCGGCGCCGCCCTCGGTTACTTCAACGCCACCCCAGTCAGCTTTAACTATCTGTTCGGCGCGGTGGAAGTGCGCTTGGTGGTGCTGATCGTCTTCACTTTCGTGCTTGCGGCCCTGCTCACCCTGCTGCTCTGCGCCGGGCGCATCCTGGGCCTGTCCGGAGAGGCGCGGCGCCTGCGCCGCCAGCTGCGGGACGCCGAGACCGAGCTGAAAAACCTGCGTAATCTGCCTCTCACGCCGCCTCGCTGATGTTCGACGGCACCATCACCTGGCTGCTGCTGCCGCTGGGAGTGGCTCTGGGGCTGGCCTGGGCGCGCAATCGACCCGCCGCGGGCGGCGAACCGGCTTCGCGTGAAGACACACTGGCCGGGCTCAACAGCCTGGCCAACGACAATGCCGACCAGGCCATCGCGGCCCTGAGCCGGGCTGCCGATGCCGAGCCGGCCGCCGAACTGCAGCTCACCCTGGGCGCCCTGTTCCGCAAGCGCGGCGAAATCGACCGCGCCATCCAGTTACATGAGGCCATTCTGGCGCGCAGCGACCTGCCGCGGAAGATTGCCGATGCGGCGCGGATCGAACTGGCGCAGGACTATCTCAAGGCCGGTTTGCTGGATCGCGCGGAATCGCTGCTGCAAGGCATGGAGGGCACCAGCGCCCAGTTGTCCGGTGCGTTGGAACTGCTGCTCGATCTCTACGAACAGGCGCGGGACTGGCCCCAGGCGATCGACACCGCGCGGCGGCTGCAATCGGTAAAAGGGCAGAGTTCGGCGATGCGCATCGCGCAGTACTGGTGCGAGCTGGCCGACACCGCCCAACACGGCGGCGATGGCGCCAAGGCCTCGCACGACCTGCAAAACGCCCTGGAGCAGAACCCGGAATGCGTGCGCGCCAGCATCGCCCAGGCGGTATTGGCGGAAGCCGCCAAGGACTGGGCCGCGGCCATCAAGGCCTATTGGCGCGCCATGCAGCAGGATGGCCGCTTCTTTATCGAGGTGGTTCCGGCGATGGAACGCTGTTACGCGGCGACGGGCGACAAGCGCGGCTATGCGCAGTTTCTCGACGAAGCGGAGACCTCGCTCACCCAATCCGCGGCGCCGGCCCTGGTCAAGGCGCGCTGGCTGCTGGCCCAGGGCCAGGACCTGCGCGATTACTTCGGCGAACACCTGGCGCGGAAACCGACCCGCCAGGGCATGCTGCTGTGGCTGGACGGCGGCGTGAACGAGGAGGGGGCGCCGCCGTGGCTGCAGACCATGCGCGAATCCCTCAAGAAATCCCTGCAGGCGCTGCCGCGCTACACCTGCACCAGCTGCGGCCTGCAGCCGAGCATGCTGTTCTGGCAATGCCCCAAGTGCAAACGCTGGGAAACGGTGGTGCCGGTGGAGGAGAAGCTTTGAAGCAGTGATTAGTGGTTAGTGATTAGTGGTCAGTTAAAGCTTTTGCCTTGCTGTTACTAACCACTAATCACTAGTCACTAACCACTGCTTTTTCACCCGCGCTGCAACGCCTTCAATTCGTCCTTCGGAATGCTGTCGATCAGCTGCTTGCGCCGCGCCTGCAGCTTGGCCCGGTCATCGCCGTTGATGCTGGCCACGCGCAGGCCGGCGTTGAGCTGTTCGATGGCGCCGCGCAGGTCGCCGCGCTCGTACAGGTAGTTGGCGAGCTGGTACTGCGCTTCGGCGGTGTTGCCGCTGGCGCGGGCCGCGGCGGAGAGCAGGCGGTAGGTGTCCGGACGCGAACCCTGCTCCTGGTTGTAGCTGAGCAGCACCTGCCGCGCCTGATCCGGCCTGCCGGCGTTGATCAGGGCTTCGCCATATTTCTGGATGCCGGGCGAATAGCGCGGAAAGGCGGCGAAATTGCGGGCATAAACGTTGAGCCCATCCTGGGTCTTGCCCATCTGCATCAGGATCTGCGCCTGCAGCAGGGCGATATTGGGCTGCCTAGGATAGGCGTCGATCAGCGGCTGCAGCGCCGCCAGGGCCTGCTGGTTCTGGTCGACGTTGGCCAGCGCGTAGGCGTAGCCGTAGTGATTTTCGGGCGTATCGTGCCCAGCTTGCAGCTCGCCGGCGAAGTAGCCTTGCGCTTCGTTCGGCGAATCCGTTTCCAGCACCCGCGTACGGGCGCGCATCAGGCCGAATTCAATCGAATCCTTGACCACGCGCGGACCGTACTGGGCGGCGCGTTCGGTGGCGTCGGCAATGCGCGCGGTGTTGACCGGGTGGGTCAGCAGGATTTCGGGCAGACGGTTGCCGTAGAGGCGGGTCTGCTGCGACAGCTTGCCGAAGAAGGTGGCCATGGCCATCGGGTCGTAGCCGGCGCCGGCCAGCTTGCGGATGCCGAAGCGGTCGGCTTCGCGCTCGTCGTCGCGGGAATAGGCCACCTGGCGCTGGTAGTTGATGCCCTGGCCGACCGAGATGGCGCCGAGCACCACGTTGGGGTTGGCCGAGCCGGCGATGATTGCCGCCAGCACGCCGATCCAGGTGGCGATGTCGGCCACCTGGGTGTCGCCCGCGGCGCGCGCCATGTGGCGCTGGGTGATGTGCGATTCCTCGTGCCCCATGACCCCGGCCAGCTCGCTTTCGTTCTGGGCGGCGACGATGGTGCCGGCGTTGATGTTGACGTAGCCGCCGGGCAGGGCGAAGGCGTTGATGCGGTTGTCCGCGATCAGGTAGAAATTGAAGGACGGCGGGATCGGGTTGACCGTGTCGGCCGCCGCCAGCTTCCAGCCGATGTTGGACAGATATTCGGTGATTTCAGGATCGTCGACGATGTAGTCGTACTGGTACATCTCCGCCACCACTTCGGCGCCCAGCTTGGCTTCTTCAGCGGGAGACAGACTAAGGTCAGCCGGGCTGCCGAGCTGGGGCAGGTCGATATCCTTCTGCGACAGGGCGGGCAGGGCCGTGAGCGCGAATACCAGACTGAGGACGAGGGCGGGCTTGAGCATGAAAAGGCTGCGAGACTCCATTATTGAAGTTTACGCTTAGAACCGTCATTTCGTGGGGAAGTTTCGGTAAATTCGCACCATGGGCGTGGCGAAATGTTAAAATTGCGTTACCGCTTCAGCGGATTCGATCGCGCATGACCTGGGTGGATTACGTTTTTGTCGGGATCGTCCTCATTTCCGTGTTGATGGGTGCTCTGCGGGGCTTTGTCCGCGAGGCCCTGAGCCTTGCCACCTGGGTTGCCGCCTTTGTCGTGGCCCTGCGCTATGGTCCCGAAATCGCCGAACGCTTCAAACCGACCATCAGTTCCGTGCCGATCCGCATTGCCGCCGGGTATGCCGTGCCGTTTTTCCTGATCCTGCTGGCCGGGGGACTGCTGATCCTGTTGATCAGCTGGGCGGTGCGCGGAGTCGGCCTGGCCCCGGTGGACCGCATGCTCGGCTCCGGCTTCGGCCTGCTGCGCGGCGCCCTCATCGTGGTCGCTTTGGTGATACTGGCCGGGATGACCGCGGCGGGACGCGAGTCCTGGTGGCGCGAATCTATTTTAGTTCCGCAAATTCAACCAGTTGCAAAAGACGTGCAGGGCTTGATTCCAGCCAGATGGTTCGCATATTTGCAAGCGCAGCAAGCTCCTCCCCAGGCCACCGTTTCCCAGCGAGAGAAATGATTCCATGTGCGGCATAGCCGGCGTCGTCGCCAAGCAACCGGTCAATCAGGAACTCTATGATGCCCTGACCATGTTGCAACACCGCGGGCAGGACGCCGCGGGCATCATCACCAACGAGGGCGACCGCCTGTTCCTGCACAAGGACAACGGCCTGGTCCGCGACGTGTTCCATTCCGACGACACCATGATCCGCCTGCGCGGCAACATGGGCGTCGGCCACGTGCGCTACCCCACCGCCGGCTGCAGCACCTCGGCCGAGGCGCAGCCGCTCTATACCAATACCCCGTTCGGCATCTGCCTGTCGCACAACGGCAACCTGACCAATGCCGAGCAGCTCAAGCACGAGCTGTTCGTCGAGGACCGCCGGCACCTGAATACCGATTCGGATTCGGAAGTGCTGCTCAACGTCTTCGCCCACGAGCTGATGATGTGCGGCACCCTGCGGGTGACGCCGAACGAGGTGTTCGAAGCGGTGTCGCGGGTCCATGTGCGCGCCCGCGGCGCCTATGCCTGCGTCGCCCTGATCAGCGGCTACGGCATCGTCGGCTTCCGCGATCCCTTCGGCATTCGCCCGGTGGTCTATGGCCGCCGCGAAGGGCCTTACGGCACCGACTACATGATCGCCTCCGAGTCGGTAGCGCTGGACGCCGCCGGCTTCGAGCTGATCGCCGACATCGCCCCGGGCGAGGCGGTCTACATCACCCTCGACGGCAAGCTGCATAAGCGCCAGTGCGCGCAGAACCCGGTGTACTCGCCCTGCATCTTCGAGCATGTCTACCTGGCGCGCCCGGACTCGGTGATGGACGGCATCTACGTCTACAAGGCGCGCCTGCGCATGGGCGAGAAGCTGGCCGACAAGCTGCTGCGCGAGTGGCCGGACCACGACATCGACGTGGTCATCCCGATTCCGGACACCAGCCGCGTCGCCGGCGTCGAGCTGGCCATCCGCCTCGGCGTGAAATACCGCGAAGGCTTCGTCAAGAACCGCTATATCGGCCGCACCTTCATCATGCCGGGCCAGGCCCAGCGCAAGAAATCGGTGCGGCAGAAGCTCAATCCGATCGATCTCGAATTCAGCGGCAAGAACGTGCTGCTGGTGGACGATTCCATCGTCCGCGGCACCACCTCGAAAGAGATCATCCAGATGGCCCGCGACGCCGGGGCGAAGAAGGTCTATTTCGCCTCCGCCGCGCCGCCGGTGCGCTATCCCAATGTCTACGGCATCGACATGCCGACCTCCAGCGAACTGGTGGCCCATGGCCGCAGCCACGCCGAGCTGGAGAAGCTGCTCGGCGCCGACCGCCTGATCTACCAGGACCTGGAAGACCTGATCGAAGCGGTGCGCCACAAGAACTCGAAGATCCAGCGTTTCGACACCTCGGTCTTCACCGGCGAGTACGTGACGCAGGACATCAACGAGGACTACCTCAACCAGCTCGAGCTGTTCCGTTCCGACGCCGCCAGGGAAGCGCGACGGGTGCGGGCGGGCAATGTGGTGATCGAGCTGCATAACGCCCGTTAGGATTACGCCCCAGGCCGGCTGTACCTGTCGGTATCCGGCCCTGTACCAACTGGTACGTAGTTGGCACTTTTCCGTTGAACAAGTGACAGCAAAGTGGCAGGCTACCGGCTTGGTCTAAATTCATTGGGGATACAAAGCAAATGCTTAACAGAGGATTGCTGCTGACGGGAGCCTTTTGGGCCTGCCTGGCGATGACGGGTTGTGCCGACACCGCGTCCGCGCCGGGGACTACGGCGCAGAAAACGGCAAATCAGGACGGCCCGGTTTGCGAGTCGGATACCGTCACCGGCTCGGCTGTTCACAAGGCCATCAACTGCACGGACGCGAACAGCGGCGGCGCGGATAGCGCCAGGGCAATGGTCGGGCCTCCCGGGGCCAAGTAAACGTTGATGGCCTGGGGCAAGGCGCGCTGCCTTGCCGGCACCAGCAGCGGCAGTCCGGATATTGCTGTTTGTCGTTTGTGGACGTAAAGTTACACCGCGCCGATTTGTAGCCAGCTTGCGGGGCGCGTAATAAATACTGCTAAAAGGGCGTAAAAAGCCCGTTTAGCGCCTGCTTGCGGGCTTTTTTGTTGCAGTGAGGACTGTTGAAGCGATGACTGACGAATTCGATCCGGCCTGGGGCAGCGCCACTCTCGGTGTGCGCGCCGCCGAGCCGCGCACCGGCGAGCGCGAGCACTCCGCCGCTCTGCACCTGACTTCCTCCTTCGTGTTCGACAGCGCGGCACAGGCAGCCGCGGTATTCACCGGGCAGGAGCCCGGCAATATTTACTCGCGCTTCACCAATCCCACCGTGAACGCGTTCGAGCGGCGGCTGGCGGCCATGGAGGGCGCCGACAGCTGCGTCGCCACCGCCAGCGGCATGGCGGCGATCATGTCGATGCTGCTGGCCCTGCTCAAGGCAGGCGACCACCTGGTGGTGTCGCGCACCCTGTTCGGCTCGACCATCAACCTGCTCAATAACGTCTTCAGCCGTTTCGGCATCAACACCAGCTATGTCGATCCGGCCGATATCGGCGCCTGGGCGGCGGCGATCCGTCCCAATACCAGGCTGCTGTTCGTCGAGACCCCCAACAACCCGCTGACCGACATCGCCGATATCCGCGCCGTGGCCGACGTGGCGCATGCGGCCGGCGCGCTGCTGGCGGTGGACAACTGCTTCCTCACCCCGGTGCTGCAGAAGCCGCTGCAGCTCGGCGCGGATCTGGTGATCCACTCGGCGACGAAATACCTGGACGGGCAGGGCCGTTGCGTCGGCGGCGCCGTGCTGGGCGATGCCGAACGCGTCGGCAAGGACGTGTTCGGCTTCATGCGCACCGCCGGACCCTGCATGAGCCCGTTCAACGCCTGGGTTTTCCTCAAGGGCCTGGAAACCCTGGGCCTGCGCATGCGCGCCCACTGCGAGGCGGCGCTGCAGCTGGCGCAGTGGTTGCAACAGCAGCCGGCGATCGAGCGCGTCTACTACCCCGGACTGCCGGACCATCCCCAGCACGAACTGGCCAAACGCCAGCAACAGGGCTTCGGCGGCATCGTCGCCTTCGAGGTCAAGGGCGGGCGCGCGGCGGCCTGGAAAGTGATCGACGCGGTGAAAATGATCTCCATCACTGCCAATCTGGGTGATACCCGCAGCACCATCACCCATCCGGCCAGCACCACGCATGGCCGCATCAGCGCCGAAGCGCGCCAGGCTGCCGGCATCAGCGAGAGCCTGGTGCGCGTTGCGGTGGGTTTGGAAGATATCGGCGACATCATCGCCGACCTGGCGCGCGGCCTGGGTGGCTAGTTTGCCCGATCCCCGAGCCACCACTCCCGCGCTGGAACGTCTGCAGCAGTTATTGCTCGACAGCAACGAAGCGACGCGGCCGGTGGCGCGGCTGGAGCTGCCGCTCAAGCTGGATCACTTCATCACACCGGCATCGCTGGCTCGCATGCGCGCGGCGGCGGTGCTGGTGCCGGTGCTCGATCACGCGGCCGGCGCCACCATCCTGCTGACCCGCCGCGCCGAGACCCTGCGCAATCACAAGGGCCAGATCAGTTTTCCCGGCGGCGGCCGCGACGAGGGGGATGCCAACCTGACCGCCACCGCCCTGCGCGAGGCGCATGAGGAAGTCGGCCTCGATCCGGCCCTGGTCCGCGTGATCGGCTACCTGGACGATTACCCGGTCCTCAGCGGCTACCGCATCACTCCGGTAGTGGGTGTGGTGCGCGAGGCTTTCACCCCGGTGATCGATCCGGGCGAAGTTGCCGAAACCTTCGAATTGCCCCTGGACGTGCTGCTCGCGGAAAAATCCTTCGAGCGCAAGATCCTGAGCCGGGAAGGCTTCAACGTGCCGTTCTTCGAGCTGAACCACGCCGGACACCGCATCTGGGGCGCCACCGCCGGCATCCTGTGGAACCTGCGGCAGAAGCTGCTGGGCCGGCAGGACTCATGACCGAGCCTCTCGACCAGGCCCTGCGCCTGCAGCTGGCCGCCGCGGCCGAGGGCTTCGACTGGACCGATCCCGCCGGCCTGTGGGACAAGCTGGCCGAGGAAATCCTGGAATTGCAGCAGGCACCCGATGCCGCCAACCGGTCGGAGGAGCTGGGCGACCTGCTGTTCATGGTGGTGAATCTGTCGCGCCACCTGGGAGTGGATGCGGCAGCGGCGCTGACCGCAGCCAATGCCAAGTTCAGCCGGCGCTACGCTTATGTCCAGCAACATCTGTCCGAACTGCCGCCCCTGGGTGATCCGCTGCGGCTGGAGCGCATGGAAATCCTGTGGCAAGCGGCCAAGAAACTGGAGCAGTATAAAAAAACGGTTTAAGCTTCAAGCAATTAAACGATATTATTAAGGCACAAAAAGCGATTAATTGCCGCGTTCTTCGTCTTGCTTGAGCTCAAAGACAGGGGAATTGTTGCGCAGCGGGGGAGGATGGGCATGAGAATTGGCCTTGTAGTGGACTCGGCGTGTGATCTGCCGCAGGACTTCTGTCGCCAACACAAGATCGTGATCCTGCCGGTGACGATTTACGTCGGCAAGGAAGAATTCATCGATCGGCGCGATCCCGAGGCGACTCTGGAGTTCTACCGGCGCCATCTGACCAACGCGGCGCACGCCGAAACTGCTCCGCTCAGCCCCGAGCAGATCAAGGATCTGTTCCTGCAGCGCCTGGTGCTGGACTACGACTTCGTGTTCTGTCTCACCGTCGCCAGTGCGCGCAGCCCCATCTTCGAGAATGCCATGCAGGCCTCGCTGGCCATTCTTTCCGAATACAAGCCGGTGCGCGCCGCCGCCGGCATGCCCGGGCCGTTTGCCTTGCGGGTGATCGACAGCCAGAACCTGTTTGCCGCGCAGGGCGTGCTGGCGGCGGAAGCGGCGCGCATGATCGGCGAGGGACATGCGCCCAACCGCA
>Ga0302314_10000874_pt1 | contig 55866 bp, 49 predicted proteins | sample III_Palsa_N2_3_FD_200533 | JGI IMG/M metagenome (GOLD analysis project Ga0302314, IMG submission 200533) | Peat permafrost microbial communities from Stordalen Mire near Abisko, Sweden - III_Palsa_N2_3 | ecosystem: Environmental > Terrestrial > Soil > Palsa > Peat permafrost | place: Sweden...
CCGGAAGACGTGTCCGCAGATGATGGCCGTCATTTCCCGCAATTGGCTGTTTCCTCGCTACCCGGCTGCATGATCTGCTGACGACCCGTGTGGGTCTTTCAACTGGTTATGGCGGGATCCCTAAACCGGACGTTCGGCCCATCGCCACATCTGCCGCATCACGCCTCTTTCGGGTTGTTCAGGCCGATCAGGGGTGGTCCCGAAAGCTGCCGATCCTTCATCACTGAACTTGGCACCACCTAAGCGGTTAATGCGCCGCCCTACCGCCCGAGGCGTAGTTTAAGTGGTTCGACCGCTTGTATGTGGGTAAATCAATCGCGCTCTTTGGGTGCGGACAGCATCGACTTGGGCCGCTTCGTCAAACGTCATCAGTCCCAGGTCTAACGGAAGCGGGAGGTCATCGGGATTGATTTCACGGCGCAAAGCATCGGCTTGCCCATCAACTGTGCACAATATGAGCAGATCGATATCGGAAGCAGCGGGTTCGTCCCGATCCACCGAACCGAAGAGATACCATTCGCTGCCATCCTGGATGGATCCAAGTCGCTCAGCGAGATCAACAATCGCTTTGACGCACCGCTCGCGCGTCACCTCGCGAGGCTCTGCATCAGTCCCTTGAACGTGACCGCTTTCGCGCCCATCGAAGCGGCAGCCTGCTCGGCGGCGTCGGTCACTGAGCCATAGCCACTCTTCTTGACGGCGATGTCGAACTTTCCAAATCGGTCCCGCGCGTTCCGCACGTCCTCAGCACTTACGTGATAGCCGTTTAGCAGCGCGATCTTCAGACTCTTCCCCTTGTGCCTATGTGCTTCGAACACCTCGTCGTAGACGCGAGTGACTGCATGAACATTCGAATGCTGTCTGATTGCCTTTTCGAAGTAATCCCAATTCTTGTTGCGATAGCTTGGCACGTCACCGCTATCGGCCGCCTTCCTGATCTCTCCGAGCGTGCCGAAAGCTGCCGGCGCGGCATTTACCAGTGAGATCGCGTCACCACTCCATAGAGTTCTCGAAGGCACATTCACTATGAACTGCGGCTTCGTCGCATGCGATAGAATCGGCTGAACATGTTCAGGCAGGATCACGTCCTTCACGCTAATTACTGCTACGGGAAACGGTTCATTGCTGCGGAACTGCATAAGGAGGAAGTCTTCAGGGGTGCGGTCGACGATAGTGAGGCCATCGTCCGGATCGATCTTGCTCGCTAGCCAGTCCGTGATGCTTCCCGCCATCAATCAATTCTCCAAAATGAAGGCCATCGCGGCCGTAAAGCGCGACGCGTCATTCTTCAAGCCCTCAATATGATAGGCCTGAAGGTCGTCAACATGCTGCCTGAATGCTTCTAGAGTTCTGCACTCCTCCCTCCGCAATAGCCTACGGTTCGCGTCCAGCAGCGCCAGCACGCGGTTGTTGTTAGGTAGAACGCGGGTAAGCATCTTGCGCTTCCATCGCTCAGCCGCCCCGCTTTCAGGATTCTCGGCAGCCTCTATGTGGGGGCCATACTGATCAAAAATCGCCCGGTTCTGATACAATAACGGCGCAATGGCGTCCCGAGCGGCCTGGCGGCTGTCGAAGGCGACGACACCGAATAGTGCTTTGAGCTTCTCAGCATGATCGCGTTTCCAACCCAGCATCTTCTCATCGGAATAGGCCTCTGGTGCCTTGTCGACGATGGTGTGGCAGATCGCACAGAGCATCACGAGATTATCGAAGGAACCCCGTTCGGCCTCGGATAGACCACCCGTACCACGAGGGCCGCGAGCGCTCGCGGCGAAGACGTGAGCCATTTCCGCAACATGGATTGACTTGCCCTCTGCATCGAAGAATAGCTCGCGCTCGCAGCCTGGGTTTTGACAATACCCAGCCGATGCAGCAAACAGCCGCCGTTGTGTATGCGTATCAGGCGAGGCGGCACCACGGGGGCAAGCCAATTCGCTTCTCCGTCCATTCCCGCGGTGCAACCGCGGTCGTTCATCTCGTCGGCGTTACATGTAAATACCGGGCATGGCATTCTAAAAGCTTTAGCCCCGCGAATGCGATGCCATTACGGACCGACCGCGCGACAGACGCATGCCCGCTATCGCCAGCCTTAGCTCCAGAAGCAATAAGCGACCTTCGGCCCGGTTCGGCCACAAGCCCAATGTCTGACTCCCGGGAAGCCGGACGGAAACCGGACGGACCGCAACCCACCCTACCCAGCCATTCCCCTCCTCGCCTTTCTGAGCCTCGACCTCACCCGATCTCCACCACCAGCTTGCCGCCGACGCCACCGGCCTTGAGCGCGCGATAGGCGTCGCACACCGTCTCGAGCGTGAAATGCCGGCTGTCCAGCTGCGGCATCAGCTTGCCGGCCTCGACCAGCTTGGTCGCCTCGCGCAGGATTTCGCCGTGATGTTCGCGCCCCTCGCCGGTCAGCATCGGCAAGAGGGTGAAGACGCCGGAATAGCTTGCTGCCTGGAACGACAGCGGCGCCAGCGCGTGCGTGCCCCAGCCGAGGCAGCTCACGACATGGCCGAAGCGGCGGACCGACTTGAACGCGGCGTCGAGCGTGGCGCCGCCGACCGTGTCATAGACCAGGTCGAAGCCGCGGCCGTCGGTATGGGCCGCCACATATTGCGAGGGTGTCATGGCGCGATAATCGATCGGCGTGGCGCCGAGCTGGGTCAGGAAATCCTTCTTGGCGGCACCATCGACCGCAAACACCTCGGCACCGACGGCGCGGGCGATCTGGATCGCGATATGGCCGACGCCGCCGGCGCCGCCCAGGACCAGCACTTTCTGATCGGCACGGACGCCGGCACGATCGACCAGCCCTTCCCAAGCGGTGATGAAGATGAGCGGCAGGGCGGCCGCTTCGCGCCAGCTGAGGTTGGCGGGCTTCGGCGCCAGCAGGCGGGCATCGACCGCGGCGAATTCGGCGAGCGAGCCCTGCAGTCCACCGACGCCGCCGGTCATGCCATAGACCTCGTCGCCGCGGCGGAAGCTGCTGACGCCGGGACCGACGGCTTCGACCACGCCGGCCAGGTCGATGCCGAGGATCGCCGGCAGCGGCTGACGGGCATGGGCGGCCTCGCCGGCATGGATCTTGGTATCGAGCGGGTTGACGCCGCTCGCTTTGATGCGCACCAGCACCTGGCCCGCCCCGGCCACCGGCCGCGCAATGGCGGCGACGCGGAACGGCGCGCCGTGGGTTTCGAGCACTGCCGCCTGCATTTCAGTGTCTGTGGTCATGATCTGCTCCCCGAGTTGATGTCCTGGGCATCAATCTCGGCATTCGAGACTTGTTTGAAAATGAACGATGATGCACAAACTCCATTCATAAATGAATGAAAGGCGACCGATGGACTGGAGCGATCTGCGCATCTTCCTCGCCATCGCACGCGAGGGCACGCTGGGTGCCGCCGCCCGCAAGCTGGGCCAGAGCCAGCCGACCATGGGGCGCCGGCTGCGGGCGCTCGAACAAGCGGTCGGCCAGAGTCTGTTCCAGCGCACCGGCGAGGGTTTCGTGCTGACCGACGAGGGCGCCGCGGTCCTGGCCCATGCCGAGCGGATGGAAGAGGAGGCGCTGGCGTTCGAGCGCCAGCTGGCCGGCCAGGACCAGCAGCTGGACGGCATGTTGCGGCTGTCGTCTTCCGACTGGTTCGGCGTGCATCTGCTGGCGCCGGTGCTGGCCGAATTCGCGAGGCTGCAGCCGCGGGTCGTGGTCGAGCTCTTGACCGACGCGCGGTTCTACAGCCTGCCGCGGCGCGAGGCCGATCTGGTGTTCCGCATCAAGCCGTTCGACGAGCCTGAAGTGGTGTCGCGCCGTCTGCTGCATATCGAGTATGGCGTCTATCTGAAATCCGGCCTCGAGCCGCCGCGCGCCGGCGACGGCAGCGGCATGCCGCTCATCACCATGGACACGGCGTTCGGCGGCATGCCCGACGCGGTCTGGCTGAAGCGCATGCTGCCGAACGCCCATGCCGTCTCGCGCAGCAACAACCGCGACGTCCAGGCGCGGATGTGTGCGCTGGGCGCCGGCGTGGCCGTGCTGCCGCGACCGCTGGGCGACCGGCTTCCGGGGGTCGATCGGATCGACCTGGGCGAGCCGCCGCCCGGCCGCGACACCTGGGTCGGCTATCACCGCGATCTGAAACGGCTGGCCCGGCTCAGGGCGCTGCTCGACTTGGTGATCAAACGGCTGGCAAACTAGTCACAGTGTCATGACGCCGTCGCGTATCTGCTCTATGTCAGGTTGCCTATCTGCCGTCGCAATCCAAACTTAGTCTGTGGGGACGGGGGCAACGACCAGGGAACGGGACGATGATTCGTGAAGCAGCGCTTTACCTGCTGGGCACCTGGGGCACCGTCTACGCTTTATTGCTGACCACCTATTTCGTGACCGGATGGCTGTTCTACAGCAACGATCCGGCGCGCGCCGACAAGATCCAGGTCGGGCGCGCCCTGCCGCCCGAGAAGGTGCGGCGCGACATTATCCAGAGCGTCCGCTCGCTCGCCAGCATCGCCCTGATGTTCGCCATCGGGCACACGCTCTACACCAAATTCGATATTGGTCTGGTCGCCTGGCCGACCAGCGTCTGGTCGGTCGTGGCGTCGTTCCTGCTGTCGATGCTGGCCTATGATACCTGGTTCTATTGGATGCACCGGCTGCTGCACACCAAGCCGTTCTATCGGCGCATCCACCGCTGGCATCACCTGAGCCTGCCGTCGGTCGCCTGGTCGAACAACAGCGACACGTTCGTCGATAATCTGTTCCTGCAATCCTATTGGCTGGCGGCCCATCTGATCGTGCCGGTGGCGCCCATCGTGCTGCTGGTCCACAAGCTCTACGACCATGTCAGCGGCATCATCGGCCATTCGGGCGTCGAGCATGGCGGCGGCATCACCTATCCGCCCTCGCCGTTCAACAGCGTCACCCACCACGACCAGCACCATCGCTACTTCAATTGCAACTACTCGCCGCATTTCACGATCTGGGACCGGCTGATGGGCACGCTGCACAAGACCCACGACGAGGAAGTGAAGGCGAACCTGCGCCGGCGGAGCACCGCCGACGCGTCGGTCCAGAGATAGCGGTCCCTAGCCGGCGGGCGTCTCCACCGGCGCCGTCTTCGCCGTGCGCCGCGCCGCCAGGCCGCGGATCACGACATAGAAGATCGGCGTGAAGATCAGGCCGAAACCGGTCACCCCCAGCATGCCCGAAAACACCGCGGTACCGAGCGCTTGGCGCATTTCCGAGCCGGCGCCGGTCGCCACCACCAGCGGCACGACGCCCAGAATAAAGGCGAACGAGGTCATCAGGATCGGCCGCAACCGGGTCCTGGCCGCGGTCGCCGCCGCGTGGAAGCGGTCCTGGCCCTCCTCCTCGGCCTGCCGGGCGAATTCGACGATCAGGATCGCGTTCTTGGCGGCGAGGCCGACCAGCACGACGAAACCCACCTGGGCCAGGATATTGACCGAGATGCCGCGGATCAGCAGCCCGGTCACCGCCGCCAGCAGGCACATCGGCACGATCAGCACGACCGACAGCGGCAGCGCCCAGCTTTCATATTGCGCCGCCAGCACCAGGAACACGAACAGCACCGACGCCGCGAACACCAGCAGGCCGGAATTGCCGGCGAGCTTTTCCTGATAGCTGAGTTCGGTCCATTCATAGCCGAAGCCGTCCGGCAGCTTTTCGGCGACCAGCTTCTCCATGGCGGCGAGCGCATAGCCGGTCGAATAGCCCGGCAGCACGCCGCCCTGCACCTCGGCCGCGGGATAGAGATTGTAGCGCGGCACGCGATAGGCGCCGGTGATGTCGTGGAAATCGGTGACGGCGCCCAGTTGCACCATCTTGCCCTCGGCATTGCGCGTCTTCAGGCGCGCGATGCTGTCGACATCCTCGCGGAACGGCGCATCGGCCTGGGCCGTCACCTGGTAGGTGCGGCCCAGATAGTTGAAGTCGTTGATATAGGCCGAGCCCAGATAGATCTGCAGGGCGTCGAACACGTTGCCGACCGGCACGTCCAGCATCTCCGCCTTCACCCGGTCGACGTCGGCATAGAGCTTGGGCGTGCGCGTGTTGAACAGCGAGAACACGCCGACCAGGCCCGGCGTCTTGTTGGCGGCGGCCAGGATCTCGCCGGTCGCCGCTTCCAGCGCCGGCAGGCCGCGATTGCGCTTGTCCTGGATCATCATCTTGAAGCCGCCGGAATTGCCGATGCCGCGCACCGGCGGCGGCTGGATCACCAGCGTGAACGCCTCCTGCATGGCGCCCAGGCGCTTGCGCAGTTCGGCCTGGATCACCGGCGCGCTCAAGCCGGCCGCGACCCGTTCGGGGAACGGCTTCAGGCCGGCGAAGATGGCACCGGCATTGGGCGCGTTGGTGAAGGTGGCGCCGTCGAAGCCGGCCAGTTCGACCCCGAACGCCACGCCCGGCGTCTCGAGCGCGATCGAGGCCGCGCGCCGGACCGCCGCATCGGTGCGCGCCAGGGACGAGCCCGGCGGCAATTGCAGCACGATGATCAGATAGGCCTGGTCCTGATCCGGAATGAAGCCGGTCGGCGCCCGCTCGAACTGGAACCCGGTAAGGCCGATGAGGGCGGCATAGACCACCAGCATCAGCACCGCCATGCGGGTCAGCCGGGCCGTGAGCCGGCCATAGCTGTCCGACAGCCAGTCGAACAGCCGGTTGAAAGCGCCGAAGAAGGCGAAGATCGGCCGGGTCAGCACCGAATGTTTCTGCTCGTGATGCTCGACATGGGGCTTGAACAACAGCGCGCACAGCGCCGGGCTCAAGGTCAGCGACACGGTCAGCGAGATGATGGTCGAGGCCGCGATCGTGACCGCGAACTGGCGGAAGAACTGGCCGGAAATGCCGGGGATGAAGGCCGCCGGGATGAAGACCGCGCACAGCACCAGCGCGATCGCGATCAAGGCACCGCCGACCTCGTCCATCGATTTATGCGCGGCCTCGCGCGGGCCCATGCCTTGCCTGAGGTTGCGCTCGACATTCTCGACCACGACGATCGCATCGTCGACCACGATGCCGACCGCCAGCACCAGGCCGAACAGCGACAGGTTGTTGAGCGAATAGCCGAAGGCCGCCAGCACCGCGAAGGTGCCGATCAGCGAGACCGGAATGGCGATGACCGGGACGAGCGAAGCCTGCCAGGTCTGCAGGAACAGGATCACGACGATCACCACCAGCACCACGGCCTCGAGGATGGTCTTTTCCACCTCGTCGACCGACTGGGCGATGATCCGGGTCGGGTTATAGACGATGTCGTAGCGCACGCCGCTCGGGAACGCCTTCGACAGCGTCTCCATGGTGGCGATCACTTTGTTCGCCGTCGCGAGCGCGTTCGATCCCGGCTGCTGGAAGATCAGCAGATGCACCGCCTGGCGATTGCTGAGATAGGCGCTGGTGCCATAATCCTGGGCGCCCAGTTCGACCCGGGCGACATCGCGGATGCGGGTGACCCTGCCGCCGGAATCGGATTTGACGATGATGTTCTCGAACTGCCGCGGATCGACCAGCCGTCCCAAGGTTTCGACATTGATCTGGAACGCGCCGGGATTGGGCGTGGGCGGCGCGTCGAGCACGCCGGCCGAGACCTGGACGTTCTGCGCCTGCAGCGCCGCCACGACCTCGCCCGCGGTCAGGTTGCGCGCCGCGACCTTTTCCGGATCGAGCCAGATGCGCATGGAATAGTCGCGCGCGCCGAAGATGCGCACGTCGCCGACGCCGTTGATGCGCGAGAGCACGTCGCGCACCTGCAGCGTCGCGTAGTTCGAGATATAGAGCTGGTCGCGCGAGCCGTCGGGCGAGGACAGATGCACGACCATCATCAGGTCGGGCGAGTTCTTCTTCACGGTCACGCCCAGGCGCTGCACCGTATCGGGCAGGCGCGGCTGGGCGATCGCCACGCGGTTCTGCACCAGCACCTGGGCGATATCGAGGTCCGTGCCCAGGCTAAAGGTGACGGTGATCGAGACATTGCCGTCGCCGGTCGCCTGGCTGACCATGTACAGCATGTTTTCCACGCCGTTGATCTGCTGTTCGATCGGCGTCGAGACCGTGTTGGCGACGACCTCGGCCGAGGCGCCCGGATAGGAGGCGCTGACCACGATCGTCGGCGGCGCGATCTCGGGATATTGCGCGACCGGCAGCACGAAATAGGCGACCGCGCCGATGATGGTGATGAAGATCGAGACGACGGCGGCAAAGATCGGCCGTTCGATGAAGAAATGCGAGATGTTCATGATGGCAGCGCTCAGCCGGCCGTCGCAGCAGGCTTGATCTCGCCCGGCTGGGGCGTGACCTTGGATCCTGGGCGCGCCCGCACCAGCCCGTCGATCACGATCTTGTCTTTGGCATCGAGACCGGAGCGGATGACCCGCAGCCCATCGATCATGGGCCCGAGCCGGACCGGCTTCGGCACCACCGTGCCGTCATCGGCCACGGTCATGACCAGCTTCGAGGATTGGTCGGTCACGACCGAGGCATCCGGCACCAGGATCGCCTGATAGGGCTCGGATCCGGGAATGCGCAGCCGGGCGAACTGGCCGGGCGTCAGCAGCAGCGTCGGGTTGGGGAACACGCCGCGCGCCCGGATCGATCCGGCACCGCGATCGACCTGGTTGTCGACGAAATTCATGGCGCCCTCCCGGGTCCATTTCTGCTCGTCGGTCAGGCGGGCGAACACTTGCACGCCATGGTCGCGGTTGGATTTCAGCTTGCCGTCCGCGACCGCGCGCTCATAGGACAGGAACTGCGCCTCGCTCATGTCGAAATTCAGATAGATCGGGTCGAGCGAGACGATCGTCGTCAACAGGGTCGGCGTGGCCGCGGTCGAGCCGCCGCTGACCAGATTGCCGATCGAGACCTGATGCTGGCTGATACGGCCGGTCACCGGTGCCGTAATATGGCTGAATTCCAGATCGAGGTTCGCCTGGCGCACCGCCGCCTTGCCGGTCTCGACCGCCGCCGCCGCCGCCTTCATGGTCTGGGTCCGCTCGTCATAGGTCGACTGGGCGACGAAATCCTTCTCGCGCAACGTCGCCGCCCGCGCCAATTGCCGATTGGCGAGCTCCAGCGACGCTTCGGCCGTCTCGAGCTGGGCCTGGGCCTGCTGCAACTCGATTTCGTAAGGGCGCGGATCGATGACGAACAGCAGATCGCCCTTATTGACGATCTGGCCGTCGGTGAAGTGGATTTCGGTCAGATATCCGGGAACGCGGGCGCGGATCTCGACATAGTCGACCGCGGCGAACTGCCCGGTATATTCGTCCCACTCCGTCACTTGCCGCTGCACCGGCACACTCACCGTCACCGGCGGCGGGGCCGGTGGCGCCGCCTGGGCGACCGCAGGACGGGAGGGATGGCTGAGCAGAAATGCCGAGCCGCCGGCAACCACGGCAAAGCCGCAGGCGACGAGCAGATAGTGGGTCCAGCGGCGAGAATGAGGCTTCTGATTGGTCACGACCGGCCACCTTTCGCGCAAGATCGGCAGCCCATCGACCAAGCCGCCAGACACCTCAAATCCTGCCAGCTTTTGCGGCCTGAGTCTTGTACGGAAACACTTTTTAGGCATTCACCGGAGGATCGGCACAACCCGGCCCGGGGCGACCACGTCGAGATTTCGAGCATCGGCGCCGCCAGCCGGGCCTCATCCCAGGTCAATCGCTGGAAATCCGGCGCATTCCCTCTTCCACGCGGTTCCGACCGCGCGTTAGGATCATCGCAGTACGTTGATTTCCCAAGGCAAGGGGTCGCCGCAAGACCCTCGGAGTGTGCACGATGATTTCACGCCGATCCCTGGCGCTTCTCGCCGGCAGTGCCGCCCTCGTCACCGGTCTCGGCATCGTGCCGACCGCGCTTGCCGCGGACGCCGTCGAATCGACCTACGACAAGATCAAGCGGACCAAGAAGCTCCGGATCGGCGCCATCGCCGGCGGCGAGCCCTATTACCACAAGGATCTGGTCAGCGGGAAATGGACCGGCTTCTGCGTCGACATGGCGACCGATCTGGCATCCCAGTTCGAGGCCGAGCTGGAGATCGTCGAGAGCACCTGGGGCAATGCGGTGCTGGATCTGGAAGCGAACAAGATCGACATCATGTTCGGCGTCAACCCGACGCCGAAGCGCGCCTTCGTCATCGATTTCTGCAAGCCCCTGTTCACCAACGCCTTCACCATCCTGGCCAAGAAGGGCTTCGAGCCCAAGGGCTGGGCCGACCTCAACGACCCCAAGGTCAAGATCGCGGTCGATATCGGCTCGTCCCATGACGCCATCGCCCGGCGGCTCTGCCCGAAGGCCGAGATCGTGGGCTTCAAGACCGCCGACGAGGCGACCTTGGCGCTACAGACCGGCCGGGTCGATTGCCAGGTGCTGGTCGTAATCCTGTCGCTGACCGTGCTGAAGAAGAACCCGGGCGTCGGCCAGCTGATCGTGCCGCAGCCGCTGATGGGCACCACGACCAATCCGGGCGTGCGTAAGGAAGCGGACAAGTCGTTCCGCGACTATGTCGATGTCTGGGTCGATTACAACCGCTCGATCGGCCAGGTCCGCGAATGGGTGTCGAAGAACCTGGAACTGGTCGGCGTGCAGACGAGCGACATCCCGCCGGCGGTCAATTTCTAGGCCGCCTGAGATGTATCATTGGGACTTCGGTTCGCTATGGGCCTACCGGAGCCTGGTGCTGGTCGGCCTCGGCTATACCGTCTTCTATACGATCCTGTGCGTGGTGCTGGGCCTGGTGGTCGGCACCGCCGCGGGCCTGGGCCGGCTGGCGAAGTCCCGCTGGGCCACCTGGCCGCTGATCTTCTATATCGAGGTGTTCCGCTGCACCCCGCTGCTGGTGCAGCTGGTCTGGTTCTATTATGCGCTGCCGGTGCTCCTCGACATTTCCATGTCGCCCAGCCTGGCCGCGACCCTGACCCTGAGCCTCTATGGCGGCGCCTTCTATGCCGAGATCATCCGCGCTGGCGTGCTGTCGATCGATGCCGGCCAATGGGATGCCGGCAAGGCGCTGGGCCTCGGCCGATTGACGCTGATGCGCAAGATCATCCTGCCGCAGGCGCTGAAGCGCATGCTGCCGCCGCTGATGAACCAATCCATCATTCAGCTGAAGAACACCTCCCTGGTCTCGGTCCTGGCCGTGCCGGATCTGCTTTATCAGGGCCAGGTCGTGACCGCGGCGATCTATCGGCCGCTGGAGGTCTATACGACCGTGGCCTTGGTCTATTTCGCCGTGCTGTTCCCGCTGACGCTGGCCGTGCAGGGCCTGGAGCGGCGGCTCGCGGTTCATGCCTGACACGATCGTCATCGGCGCCGGCATCGTGGGATTGAGCGCCGCGCTCGCCCTGCAGCGCGACGGCCATCTGGTGACGCTGCTGGATCCGGCGGGACCGGCCGGCGGCGCATCCTTCGGCAATGCCGGCTGGCTGAGCGGCGCCTCGGTCGTGCCCATGTCCTATCCGGGCATGCTGAAATCGGTGCCCGGCTGGCTGATGGACCCGCTCGGCCCCCTGTCGATCCGCCTGCCCTATCTGCCCAAGGCGGCACCCTGGCTCTGGCGCTTCATCAAGGCCGGCACGCCGCCGCAGATCCAGGCCCAGGCAACCGCACTCCGGCACTTGCTCGGCAGCTCGGTCGCGGCCCATCGCGCGCTCGCGGCCGAGGTCGGCGCCCAGCATCTGGTCGAGCAACAGGGCTCGATCTGGATCTACCGCAGCCGGGCCGCCTTCGAGGCCGATGCCAATGGCGCCGCCCTGCGCCGGGCCCACGGCGTCGTGGTCGAGGATCTGGACGCCGACGCGATCCGGCAGCTGGAGCCGAGCCTGAGCCGCGAGATCCGGTTCGGCCGCTTCATCGCCGAGAACGGCCATTGCACCGACCCGGCCGCCCTCTGCCATCTGATCGCCGAGACCATCGTGCGCGAGGGCGGGCACGTCCTCCTGGAACGCGCCCTGGGCTTCGAGCAGCGTGACGGCAGGGTCGTCTCGGTCCGGACCGACCGGGCCAGCCATCCGACCGACTGGCTGGTGGTGGCCGCCGGCGCCTGGTCGGCGCCGCTCGCGGCGGAACTCGGCGACCGGGTCCCGCTGGAGAGCGAGCGCGGCTATCACCTGGAGATCGCCGATGCGGAGGTGATGCCGCGCCTGCCGATCATGTCGGGCGAGGGCAAGTTCGCGGTGACGCCGATGGCCGGCCGCCTCCGGCTCGCCGGCACGGTCGAGTTCGCCGGCCTCAAGGCCCCGCCCGATTGGCGCCGCGCCGATCTGCTGCTGCGCCAGGCGCAAAGCCTGTTCCCGGCCCTGCCGGCCAGCATGCCCGAGGCGCGCTTGTCGCGCTGGCTGGGCCATCGCCCGAGCACGCCCGATAGTCTGCCCGTCATCGGCCGGTCGCAGACTGCCGCAAACGCGATCCATGCCTTCGGCCATGGCCATGTCGGCCTGGCCGGCGGCCCGCACACCGGCCGGATCGTCGCCGACCTGATCGCCGGACGACCGCCCTCGATCGATCTGGCCCCCTTTGCACCCGGACGGTTCTGATGCGCCGACTGATCCTGCTGCTCATCCTGCTGATGGCCACAAACCCGGCCCGCGCCGAGACCGAGCTGCTGCCGGCCTTTCCGGACGCGATGAAAGGCCCGGCCGCCGCCCATGGTGCCGTGATCTGGAATCATGGTCTGTCGCAGACCGAGGCCAACGCCGCCTCCGCCCTGCCGGCCACGATGGCGATGTTCCGCGATGCCGGCTGGGACGTCTACCGCCTGACCCGCGGCATCGCCGGCGACACCGAGGATACCAGCACCACGGCCCTGCTGGCCGCGATCGACACCATCAAAGCCAAGGGCTACGCGAGGCTGGTCACTGCGGGCCAATCCTTCGGCTCCTGGCTCTCGCTCACCGCTGCCGGCCGGACCGACAAGCTTGACGCCGTACTGGTCAACGCGCCCGCCGCCTATGGCGACGCCAGCAAGAGCGGCTACGAGCGCAATGCAACGCTGCTGTTCCCGAAGTTGGACGCCCTCCCCCATGTCCCGGTCGTCATCGGTTTCTTCAACCGCGACCTGTTCGATCCGGGCGGGCGTGGGCCGAAAGCCGAGCAGATCCTGACCGAGCGCGGGGTACCGCACCTGATCATCGATCGCCCGGCCGTGCTCGAGGGCCATGGCTCGGGCAGCTCGGTTTATTTCGCCAAGCGCTTCGGCCCCTGCTGGCTCGCCGTGGCCGAGACCGGCCAGGTGCCGCCGCTCGCGTCCTGCGAGAGTCATTGGGGCGAGAGCCCGAGTGCCGATCTGAAGCTGCCCGCCAATCTTGTGATCACGCCCGGCGGTCTCGCCGGCAAATGGTACGGCAACTACACCAGCGGCCGCGAGGTGATGCTGGTCGTGAGCCGGATCAACGGTACGGCGGCTGAGGGCATGCTGATCACCGGACCGACCAATGCCGGCGCCGGCGGAACGACGGAGGAAACCGGCCAAGTGATAGACGGCAGCGTCGTCTTCGCCATGCCGAACAAGCCCAGGGTGACGCTGACGCCGGCAGCCGACGGCAGCGCCACCCTGCTGTGGGTCGCGGCCGACGAGCGGAGCCGGCTCGCAGCCGTGCTGCACCGCGTCCCTTGAGCGCAGCGACATCGCTTGCAGGCGCCCCGCCCGACGCTCTACTGATCCGATCCCATGGATAGGTACGACATCGTCATCATCGGGGCCGGGGCCGCCGGCCTCATGTGCGCTTTGAGCGCCGGCGGCCGGGGGCGGCGCGTGCTGCTGATCGATCATGCCGACCAGGCCGGCAAGAAGATCCTGATCTCGGGCGGCGGCCGCTGCAATTTCACCAACCGCGAGCCTTTGCCCGACTGTTTTCTGTCGGCCAACCCGCATTTCGTCAAATCGGCGCTGAAGCGCTACAGCCAGCACGATTTCATCGCGCTCGTGGAAAAGCACCGCATTCCCTACCACGAGCGCAACCTCGGCCAATTGTTCTGCGACGGCTCGGCGCGCGAGATCCTGGCGATGCTGCTGGCCGAGTGTGCCGCCGTCCATGTCGATCTCTGGCTCGACACCAAGGTCACCCAGATCGAGAAGCCCGACCGGTTCCGGCTCGCGACCGACCGCCGCCCGGTCGAGGCGGACGCCCTGGTGCTGGCGAGCGGCGGCCTGTCGATCCCGAAGATGGGCGCCACCGGCTTCGCCCATGACGTCGCCCGCAAGTTCGGCCTGAAGATGACCCAGACCCGGCCGGCCCTGGTGCCGCTGACCGTCGGGCCGGAGGATCTGGCGTTCATGCAGCCGCTGTCGGGCCTGTCGCTCGATACGGTCGCCTCGCGTGACAAGCGCCGCTTCCGCGAGGCGATGCTGTTCACCCATCGCGGCCTCAGCGGCCCGGTCATCCTGCAGATCTCGTCCTATTGGCAACCGGGCGAGACGGTCTATCTGGATCTGCTGCCGGATCTGGACCTGGCGCCCTATCTGATCGAGCGGAAAAAGACCCGGCCCAAGGCCGAGCTGAAGACGATCTTGACCGAGATCCTGCCCGGTCGCCTGGCCCAGAAGCTGGCGGACGAGCGCCTGGTCAATCAGCCGATGGCGACATATCCGGACAAGGCGCTGCTGCGCGTGGCCGAGCAATTGAAGCGCTGGCCGTTGAAGCCCGCCGGCACCGAGGGCTATGCCAAGGCCGAGGTCACGGTCGGCGGCATCGATACGGACGGGCTATCCTCCCAGACCATGGGCGCCAAAGCCGTCCCCGGTCTCTATGCCATCGGCGAGGCGGTCGACGTGACCGGCTGGCTGGGCGGCTATAATTTCCAATGGGCCTGGTCGAGCGGCTGGTGTGCCGGCCAGGCGGTTTGATGATGAAGGAAGCTCTATGACCTATCGCGTCGCCGTTCTGGGCCTGGGGATCATGGGCCAGCGCATGTTGGGTCACTTGGCGCTGCACGAGCAGTTCCAGATCCTGGGCGGGTGGGATGCCTCGGCCGAGGCCCGCGCCCATGCCAAGACCCTGCACCCGACGGTCGATTTCGACACACCGGCCGAGGCACTCATCCGCGCGGACCAGACCGACCTGGTCTATATCGGCGTGCCGCCGCTCGCCCATGCCGGTTACGCGCTGGCCGCGATCGACGCCAGGAAGGCCGTGCTGTGCGAGAAGCCGCTGGGCGTCGATGTCGCCGACAGCAGGGCGCTCACCGCACGCATGGAAGCCTCCGGCCTGCCCCAGGCGGTCAATTTCGCCTATGGCTCGTCGCGCGCCGGCGACGTCATTCGCGATGCCTATGACCGCGGCGAGTTCGGCACGTTGGTCGGCGTCGACATCCGCCAGCATTTCGCGGTCTGGCCGCGCCTGTGGCAGGCCCAGGCCAAGTGGCTGGCGCTCAAGGAGGAAGGCGGCTTCGTGCGCGAGGTGCTGTCGCATTTCCTCTATCTGTGCGACCGCGTGCTGGGCCCGGCCACGCTCGACAGCTTCGACGTGCGCCATCCGGCCGACCCGACCCTGTGCGAGACCCATGCGACCGCGCGCCTCACGGCGGCGGGCGTGCCGATCAGCGTCGCCAGTTCCTCGGGCGGCGTCGGTCCGGACCTGGTCGAGATCACGTTCTGGGGCACCAGGAAATCGCACCGCATCACCGACTGGTACCGGAGCGAGGAGACCACCGGCGGTCCCTGGGTCGAGACCACACCCCCGGTCGATGATTTCCGCCGCGACGGCGCCTTCCGTCAGCTGAACCAGATCATCGCCATGATCGAGGGCAAGCCGCACACGCTGCCCGACTTCCGCGCGGCGCTGCGTGTGCAGGAGTTGATCGAGGCGATCCTGGCGTGACCCGTCAGGTCCGGGCGTTCCTGACGGTCGTGGCGCTGATCCTGGTGGGCGCCGTGTCGAGCATTCTGACCCGCTACTACGACCAGTTGCCGAACGACACGAGGCCGTTGCCGGCTCTGGCCGCGGGCCTGCCGGCCAGCAACGCGACCGCGCGGCAGGATTTCGCCCTGCGGATCCGCGCCCGCTTTCCGGTCGGCTCGGACGAACGGGCCTTGATGCTGGAACTTTGGGCCGAGGGGTTCGATCGTCCCGGCCAGAATGACGGCCGGCATTGGGCGAGCCTCGAACGGCACGATCTGGTGTGCAGCAAGGCCTGGACCGTGACCTGGACCGCGGATGACAGTGGCCATCTGACCGCGGTCGAGGGAACCTACATACCGTCGTGCTCGTAAGCGACGGCGAACGAAGGGTGGGAACGATGGCCGATCTGGATCTGGAGAAACTCGGCGGCCACATCGATCGGCTGATCCAGCCCTGGGCCAAGCCCGGCACACCCGGCTGTACGGTCGGTGTGGTGCGCGACGGCGAGGTGCTGCTGAACCGATCCGCAGGATTGGCCCATATCGAACTGGACGTCCCGATCGGGCCGGACACGTGCTTCCGCATCGCGTCCGTCACCAAGCAATTCACCTGTGCGGCGATCCTGCTGCTCGAAGCCGAGGGCAAGCTCGATGTCACCCAGGAGATGCACGAGCATCTGCCCGACCTGCCGGATTTCGGCGAGAAGATCACGCTCGACCATCTCATGCACAACACCAGCGGGTTGCGCGACTTCCTCGAACTGATGCGCATGAGCGGCATGGATCTGCAGATCCCCTGCACGCCCGACGATCTGATGGCGGCGATCCGCCTGCAACGCAGCCTGAATTTCACGCCGGGCAGCCGCTTCAGCTACAGCAACACCAATTTCCTGCTGCTGGGCCGCATCGTCGAGAAACTGGCCGGCCAGCCGCTGGGGGCGTTCGTCGGCGAGCGTATCCTGAAGCCGCTCGGCATGGCCCGCTCGCGCCTGGTCGAGACGACGATCGAGCTGGTCCCGGGCCTGGCATCCGGCTATTTCCCGGACGGCGACGGCTTCGTGCGCGCCGGCCATGCCTTCCCCCAGGGCGGCGAGGGCGGCATGGTTTCCTGCATCGCGGATCTGGCCCGCTGGGACCATAATTTCACCACCGGCACGGTCGGCGGCAAACGCCTGGGCAAGGCGCTGGCCCAGCAGGCGCCGTTCCTGAACGGCCATCCGAATTCCTATGCCCGCGGGCTGCAGGTGAAGCCCTATCGCGGTCTGCGCACGGTCGATCACGGCGGGCTCTGGCCCGGGTTCAAGACCGAGTTCCTGCGCGTGCCGGCGCTGAACCTGACGATCATCGCCATCGCCAACAATGCGGCGGTCGATTGCTATCGCCTGGCGCATAGGGTGCTGGACGGGCTGGTCGAGGACCATCCGCTGCCGGCCCTGCCGCCGCGCAAGGCGCTGAAGGCGCTCGCCGGCCGCTATCTCGATCGGGAAACCGCCGCCTCGGTCGAGTTCTCGGTCGCGGACGACGGCACGCCGATGGCGTCGATGAACGGCGTGCCGTTCGTGCTGGAAGCGACGGCGGACGGCCGCCTGTCGGCGGCGCGCGGCGCGTTCGATTTCATCGCGAGCTTGCCCGACGCCCATGATTCCGTCGGCATCGAGTTCGATGCCGGCACCCACGCCAGTTTCGACCGGGTGCCGACCGAGCCGGCATCGCTGCCGACCGGCCTCGCCGGTCGCTATGTCTGCCCGGAGCTGGGCGCGGTCTGGACCGTCACGAGCGAGGACGACACCGCCGCCAAGATCATGGTCGCCGGCCCGCTGCACCATGCCGGCCCGTGGCACCTGTTCGCGATCGAGGGCGACCAGCTGCGCGCCGAAATGCCGAGCGTGCTGTTCAAGGCCTGGCTCGACATTCAGCTCGTCCATGGCAACGGCAAGATCGCCGGTCTGGAGGTCAGCGGCGGCCGGTCGAAGCGGTTGAAGTTCGACCGGATCCAGTAATACCAACCGCCTGAAGTCCTGACTTCGGGCGGTTGGTATCGCGAGCGCGCGCCGAATGGCGCGTAGCCTCAGGGCCGCGGATGCGGCCCCACGCGGCGCCTGAGCGACCGTCTGAATTTCGGACGAGTCCGAAACTCAGACGCCCGGTATAAGCTCGGCATAGAGCGGCACCCGGCGCCAGGCCTCTGGGCCCGCCAGACGCGGCACATGCAGGATCCGCAGTCCCGGCGCGAACCGGGCGATCGCCGCCGCGGTCTCCGCCGGCGGCACCGGGCTCTCCGGCGACTCGCTCAAGATCAGTGCCGCGACCGGCACGCCGCGCGCCGCCAGCACGCCCAGCGCCGTCAGCGTATGGCTGATCGTGCCGAGATAGGTCCCGGCCACCAGCAGCGCCGGGATCTGCAGCGCCGCGGCCCAATCCAGCACGGTATGGCGTTCGTCGATCGGCGCCATGATGCCGCCGACGCCTTCGACCAGGGCGAACCCGGCCGGACCATCGAGCGTCTCCCGGCAGAAGCGCACCAGCTCATCGAACGGCACCGCACGGCCCTCCCGCGCCGCCGCCATGTCGGGCGAGAGCGGAGCCCGGAAATGCCAGGGGCAGATCCGCTCGACCGCGGCCCAGTCGCACGGCATCTCCTGCGCCGCCAGCAGCACGGCCGGGTCGCTGTCGATCAGATTATCGTCGTCGATGCCGCTCGCAACCGGCTTCAAGCCTGCGACCGACAGGCCGGCGGCGCGGGCGCCATGCAGCAGCGCGGCGCTGGTAAATGTCTTGCCCAGCTCCGTCCCGGTCGACGTCACGAAATAGCGGCTCACGGCAGGACCCGGCGCACCGCCTCGGCCAGGGCCGCCACATCCGCCTCGCTATGGCCGGCGGAGAAGGTGATGCGCAGGCGCGCGGTGCCGGCCGGCACGGTCGGCGGGCGGATCGCGGTCACCAGGAAACCCTGCTCCAGCAATTGCTCCGATGCCGCGAGCGCCGCCGCCGCCTCGCCGATCACCACCGGCACGATCGGGCTTTCGGCAAGGGGCAGGTTGAGCAAGCGGGTGAATTGGCGGGCGCGCACGACCGGCGTCGTGGCCCACTCCGGCTCACTCTCGATCACGTCGAGCGCCGCGATGGCGGCCGCGACCGAGGCCGGCGGCAGGCCGGTGGTATAGACGAAGGAGCGCGCGCGGCTGCGGAGCAGCGCCACGATCGGCGCCGAGGCGCAGAGATAGCCGCCATAGGAGCCCAGCGCCTTCGACAGCGTGCCCATCTGCAGCGGCACCAGGGTGGGATCTTCCTTGGGCATGACGCCGATGCCATGGGCATCGTCGCTCATCAGCCAGGCGTCATGCGCGCGGGCCAGGGCCGAGATCTGGGCGACCGGCGCCAGATCGCCGTCCATGCTGTAGACCCGGTCGATCAGGATCAGGCAATGGCGATAGTGCCCCCGATCCGTCGCCAGCAGATCGGCCAGATGCGCCAGGTCATTGTGCCGGAAATGCACGACCTTCGCCCCCGACAGGCGCGCACCGGCATTGAGGCAGGCATGGGCCAGCTCGTCGGCGAGGATGAGGTCGCCCGGCCCGGCCAGCGCCGGCACGATGCCGATATTGGCGAGATAACCGCTGCCGAACACGATCGCGTCCTCGGTGCCCTTCAAGGCGGCGAGCCGCGCCTCCAGCACCGCATAGAGCGGATGGTTGCCGGTGACGAGCCGCGAGGCGCCGGAGCCGGCGCCATGTTCCTCGATCGCCCGAATCGCCGCCTGCTTCACGCGGGCGTCCTGGCTCAAGTTCAGATAGTCGTTGTCGCAGAACGACAGCACGCGCCGCCCGTCGCGCCAGGCATGGACGGCCCCGTCGCGGCGCGTCTCCTTCAGGCTGCGGCGCAGCGACTTGGCATCGAGGTCGGCGAGCTTCGCCGTGGCGAATTGATCGAGCGAGGACATGATCCGGCGAACAGACCGCCGCCGGCCGCCGCTGTCAATGGCCGGAACCGCGTGGGCACGATCGTTTCGGTCATGACGGCGAAGCCTCGCGGGCTGGAATACTACCGCGAACGCCTGCGGCGGTTCGGCTCGCTGTCGCACGTGACGATCGAAATCCAGTCCGGCGCGGCTTGATGGCCGTCGCCTCGGCCTGTCATGCGGCGATCAGCGAAGCCGAGACAGCCCCGAGGATGACGACGAGCCACGGCGGGACGCGCCAGAAGACCAGCAATAGGAACGCCAGGATACAGATGCCGAAGTCCGCCACAGACCGAACGCCGCTGGTCCAGACCGGCGTATAGAGTGCGGCCAGCAGCAGCCCGACCACGGCCGCATTCACACCCCGCAGGGCCGCCTGCACCGCGACCCGCTTGCGGAGCCCATCCCAGAACGGTAGCACGCCGACCAGCAGCAGGAATGACGGCAGGTAGATCGCCAGCAGGCAAATCAGCCCGCCGAGCCATCCATTCGGCGAAGGTGCCATCGCGGCGCCGAGGTACGCCGAGAAGGTGAACAGCGGACCGGGCACGGCCTGGGCCGCACCATAGCCGGCCAGGAAGCCGTCGTTGCCGATCCAACCCGGCGGCACGACCGACTGCTGCAACAGCGGCAGCACGACATGGCCCCCGCCGAACACGAGCGAGCCCGACCGATAGAAGCGGGAGACCAGATCGATGGCATGGCTGCCGGACGCTTCGGCCATGAGCGGCAGAGCAAACAGCAGGACCGCGAACAGCACGAGCGAGGCGATCGCAGCCCAGCGTCCGGGCGTGAAACCTAGTCTCGTATCGATTGGCTTCAACGGTTCCCGGATAAACAGCCAGCCGGCCACCGCCCCGACGGCGATCGACCCAATCTGACCCAGCGCTGTCGGGACTGCCAACGCCAGCACGGCGGCGCCAACGGCGAGTGTCGCCCGGAGGCGGTCTGGGCAGAGGTTGCGCGCCATGGCCCAGACGGCTTGAGCCACGACCGCCACGGCGACGATCTTTAACCCGTGTAGCCACGCGGCATGTTCGAGGTCGCCGAATGCGGCGACGCCGTAGGCGAAGAGGACCAACGCGATGGCAGATGGCAGCGTGAAACCGCACCAGGCCGCCAGACCACCCGGCAAGCCTCCGCGCATGATGCCCAGGCTGACGCCGACCTGGCTGCTGGCCGGGCCCGGCAGGAACTGGCAGAGCGCCACGATGTCCGCGTAGGTCGCCTCATCGAGCCAACGGCGGCGGCCGACGAACTCGGTCCGGAAATAGCCGAGATGGGCGACGGGACCGCCGAAGCTCGTGAAACCAAGACGCAAAAACGCGCGGAATATGGCGAAATGCGTGTCGGTGCCCCGCGCCGCGTCAGGGTCTCGGGGTCGTGATATTGATGGCTGGATGGGTGCGTCTTCGACCATCAGATCCGCCTTCGCAGCTTGTCTCGCGGTGTTAGCGATTTCTCGCATTCAAAGATAGCGCCGGAACGGTTGGCTCGGGTTCAATCGCTACGACAGCGGCGCTTCGGAAAACCCCCGACGGCGAGATTTCGCGGTGGCTTGCCGGGTCCCTATCACGCAGCTTGGCCCATCCGATTATGCGTCCAGGAGTTCGCCTCATGATCAAACCTGTTGGCCAAGCTCGCTCCGGCGGTCGGACGCACAAGGAAAGGCATCTCATCGGGCGCGCCGGCTGGTTGCGCGCAGCCGTCCTGGGCGCGAACGACGGCATCATCTCAACGGCCAGCCTCATTCTGGGCGTCGCCTCGGCGGCGGGAGCCCGACATGAGGCGCTCATTGCCGGTGCCGCAGGCCTCGTCGCAGGAGCCATGTCGATGGCCGCGGGCGAATATGTTTCTGTGAGTTCGCAGTCGGACGCCGAAAGCGCAGATCTCAACCGCGAGCGCCGTGAGCTGGCGGCGGCACCGGAGCACGAAACAGAAGAACTCACCGGCATTTATGTGGCTCGCGGTGTCGAGCGCGACCTCGCGCGGCAGGTCGCCCGACAGCTCATGGCGAAAGACGCGCTGGCAGCTCACGCGCGTGACGAGTTGGGGATCTCGGAAATCACGACGGCCCGTCCGGTCCAGGCGGCGTTTGCATCGGCGGCCTCGTTCTCGATTGGCGCGGCGGCACCGCTTATCCTGGTGGGGACCGTGCCTGGCGCCGAGTTGGTGCCGTTGGTTGCTTTAGGTTCGCTGGTCTTCCTTGCTCTTCTCGGCATGGTCGGTGCCAAAGCCGGTGGCGCCAACATCGTCAAACCGACCATCCGAGTAACGTTCTGGGGTGCGCTTGCTATGGGTTTGACTGCTGGGATCGGCGCGGTAATTGGTCATGCGGTCTGACATCGCGGAACCTGGCGGCGAGCGATGGATGGAGCGACGCAGGTCGGTAGGAGAACGTCTGCGCTTGAGGGTTGTCGAGAACCGTCCGAACGACCTGCTTGGGGCGCAGGCAGAGACCGCTGATGGGATTTCGATCCGAATCCAAGGTCCGGTCAGGCTTTCTCAATATTTGCAGTTGATCATATGCTGCACGGCACTAACGCCCCAGCTCGGGGGCGATCGAGGGTCCATCGATGAGAATGCTGATTCGCCACCATTGGGACGGCCGGTTTTCCCGCGCGACCCGCGCGCTGGGCCTGTCGGCTGCGGGGCGATCCCTGCTGGCTGAGGCGCACGACCATCGCATCAGCTGCCAATTCGTCGATGAGATCGCTGAGGCCGGCCCGTTCGGCGAATTCGATGCCCAGACCCGTTGCTGCAACCTTCTGACCAGCGTGCCCGAGGCGGCCCTGCCGCTGGTTCTGGTCGATCTGATCAGCCGCGGGCTCGAACCCGCGGCGCCGCCGTCGGTCGCGGGCGACGCCCATTGGGCCGAGTTGCTGGTCGCGCGCGAAATGGCCGAGGCCGGCGTCTCGGCCCCGCTCGGCTGGTACCTGCGCGTGCCCGGCGACATCGGCCGCCAGCTGCGTCGCGCCTCGATGGTCATGCTGTCCGACGAGCTGGTCGGCCGCGACGCCGCCGACCGGGCCTGGGCGGCAATGGACGACCTGCGGCAGGTGGGATAAGGCTCACCCCGCCCTGAGCACCACCGCGATCGGCAGGCGGGCGGCGCGGATCGCCGGGAACAGGCTGCCGATCATGCCGATGGCGGCGGCCCAGACGATGCCCAGCAGCATGATGTTCGGCCCGATCGTCAGGTGGAACACGATCTGGGTGAAATTGCCGCTCAAGGTATTGGCGGCATTGCCGTTGAAGAACACCCAGGCGAGGGCCGCCCCGATCACGCCGCCGATCAGGGCCAGCAGCAGCGCCTCGACGAAGACCGAGATCACCACCGGCGTCGCCCCGAAGCCCAGCGCGCGCAGCGTCGCGATTTCGACCGAGCGCGCGCTCACCGCGGAATACATGGTGTTGAGCGAGCCGAACAGCGCCCCCACGGCCATGATGCCGCCCACCACATAGGCCACGAAAAACAGGATCGTCTTCAGCGTCTTCGACAGGCCCGCGTAATAGTCCGGCTCGCGCTTGACGTCGACCGACAGGGTCGGGTTGGTCGTCAGCGCATCCTTGAACGTGTCGAAGGCGGCGACATTGTCGAGGAGCACGGTAACGCTCTGGAACAGGTTGCGCCGATAGGCCGACATCACGGTCTCGGCATCGCCCAGGATCTCGGATTCATGGGCGTCGCCGCCGCTTTCGAACACGCCGACGACGGTCCATTCGCTGTCGCGCAAGGCCAGTTGGCTGCCGATCTCCAGCCCCTTGAACTGGGCCTGGGCCGATTTGCCGACGATCAGCTCGCGCACCGCCGGCTGGAACATCCGGCCGGCGATCAGCTTGATCTCGGGCCGCGCCTCGAACCCCTGCGGGCCGACCCCGCGCAGGGTGACGTTGACGCCTGAGTCCGAGCCCTTTTGCGGCAGATCGACGATCAGGATCACGTCGCCGGTGCCGATCGGCTTGCCGTCGGCATTCTTGCGCACGCCCGGCGCGTCGAGGATGGTGAGCGCATTGTCGCGCGAGATCGTGCTGCCCAGTTCCGAGGTCGAGCCGCCGCGCATGACGATCGCCCGGTCGGGACGGCCGGTATTGTCGAGCGCCTTGGAAAATCCCACCGCCATGGCCAGCACCGAAATCAGCACGCCGACCACGCCGGCGATGCCGATAACGATGACGAGCGAGGTGCCGAGCCGCGACGGGATGTTCTGCAGGTTCATGAGCGTCACGGCACTGATCTGCTTCAACATGATGCTGCCTCCTACCGACCCGCCAGCGCGTCGACGATGTTGAGCCGCATGGCGCGCCAGGCCGGCGGCAGGCCGGTGACCAGCGCCAGCAGCACGGCGACACCGATGCCGAGTTCGATGACCGAGACCGGCAGACTGACGACGCCGATCACGTCCTTCATCGCGGGAAACGCCAGCGCCGCGATGCCGAGGCCGATCAGCGCCGAGATCACGCACAGCACCAGGCATTCGGCCAGGATCAACGCCAGCACGCCGCCGTCGGTGAAGCCCAGGGTCTTCAGCACGGCCAGTTCCGGCACCCGCTCGCGCAGCGACTGCATCATGGTGTTGCCGGTCAGGAACAAGAGCGTGAAGAACACGGCACCCAGGATCGAGGTGACGATGAAATTGATGTCGCCCAGCTGCTTCAGGAAGGACTGGTTGAATTCCTTCTCGGTCTGGGTCTTGGTCTCGTCGGACGAATTCAGGAACAGGTGATCGATCGCGGCACCGTCCGCCGCCGCCGCGGTCGGGTCCTTGATGCGTTCGATATACCAGCCGACCGTGCCCTTGCTGAACGAGCGGCCCTCGTCGAAATAATCGTGATTGAAGAAGAAGGCGTTGGCCTGGCTGCGGTCGTTCGGATCGTCATAGATGCCGACAATGTCGAAGCTCCAGTCCGAGGTGCCGTCGGGCTTGGTCCAGATGGTCGAATGCAGCGGCACGCGATCGCCGATCTTCCAGCCGTATTTCTTCGCAAGCTCGACCCCGATGACGGCACCGCTCTTGGTATGGACCCAGGCATCCAGCTGTTCCTTCGGCAGCTTGAACTCCGGAAACAGGTTGAAATAGCGCTCCGCATCGACCGGGAACGAGAACACGAATTGTTTCGGGTCCTGGTAATAGGCGCCGAACCAGCTGGCAAAGGCGACGCGGTCGACGCCGGGCAGCGCCTCGATCTGCGCCAGATCGGCATAGGGCAGGGATTCGGTGAAGCTGATGCGGCTGACCGTGACCAGCCGGTTGACGTTGGCGCCCTCGACGCCGCGGCTGAAGGCGGCATTCGTCCCCTGCAGCATGCCGAACAGCAGGAACGCGATCATGATCGACAGGAGGGTGAAGAGCGTGCGGGTGCGCTTGCGCCAGAGCCCCGACCAGACGAGGGGCAGGTATTTCATGCTGCCACCTGGGGCGCATCGGCCAGCTGGCCCTTGTCGACATGCAGGTGGCGCGAGGCGAATTCGGCCGCCTTCGGATCATGGGTCACCATGATGATGGTCTTGCCCTGCTCGCGGTTCAGCAGCTGCAGCAGGTGCAGGATCTCGTCGGCGGTCTGGCGGTCGAGATCGCCGGTCGGCTCGTCGCAGACGAGCAAGGTCGGATCGGCGACCAGTGCCCGGGCGATGGCGACGCGCTGCTGCTGACCGCCCGACAATTCGCTGGGCTTGTGCTTGGCGCGGTCGGCGAGGCCGACGATCTTGAGCGCGGTCGCGACGTTGCGCTTGCGCTCGGCCCGGCTCAAGGAGGTCAGCAGCAGCGGCAGCTCGACGTTCCGCTCCGCCGTCATGGTCGGCATCAGGTTATAGAACTGGAAGATGAAGCCCACATGGCGGGAGCGCCATTTGGCGAGCTGGCTGCCCGACAGGCGATCGATGCGCTCGCCGGCGACACTGACCTCGCCCTCGGTCGGCTGGTCGAGGCCGCCGATCAGGTTCAGGAGCGTGGTCTTGCCCGAACCGGACGGGCCCATGATCGCGACGAAATCGCCCTCCGCGATCTCCAGATCGAGCGCGTGCAGCACCTCGACCTGTTCCTTGCCGCGCTTGTACCGCTTCAGGACGTTCTTGAGCGTGACGATCGCACCCATCGGACGCACTCCCTAATTCTCGACTTTGAAACGGGTCTGTTCGCTGAGCTTGGACAGATCGCCCTCGGCGACCCGGTCGCCGGCGCCGAGGCCCGAGAGGATGGTTTGGCTGTCGCCTGCGCGTTGGCCGAGCCGGACCGAACGGCGCTCCAGACGGTCGTCATGCAGTACGAACACGATCCCGGTCTCACCCGACGCCTGGACCGCATCGGCCGGCACGGTGACCCCGGCCGCGACGGGTGCCCCCGGCGTCGTCGCCGTCGGCGCGTCGGCCAGAAACGCCACGCGCAGGCCCATCTCGGGCAGGATGCGCGGGTCCTTCTGCTTGATGGCGACCCGGACCTTGAGCGTCGCCTTGGACCGGTCGGCGGTCGGGATCACCGTGATCACGGTGCCGGGGATCTGCCAATCCGGATAGGCGTTGAGCTTCAAGGTCGTCGCCTGGCCGGCATGGACGCGGCCGATGAAATTCTCGTTCACGTCGATCTCGCCTTCCAGCGAATCCATGTCGACGATCGTGCCGATGCCGGTGCGGGTGAAGCCGCCGCCGGCGGAAATCGGCGAGACGATCTCGCCCGGCTGCGCCGCCTTGACCGTGATCACGCCGGCGAACGGCGCCTTCACCACCGTGTCGTCCTCGTTGCGCTGGGCGATCGCCAGATTGGCCATGGCGACGCCAAGCGACTGTTCGGCGACATCGACCGCGGTCTGCAGCCCGTCGTAGCTCGATTTCACATTGTCGAAGCTGTCGATGCTGACCAGGCCGGCCGCCGACTGCTTCTGGCTGCGCTCATAGATCGGGCGGGCGTCGGCGAAGCTGGTCCGGGCCGAGTGCAGCTGCGCCTCCGCCTGCTTCACTTGCGCCTGGGCCTGGTCCAGCGCTGCATGCGTGTTGGAATCATCGAGCCGGCCCACGACCTGGTCGCGCTCGACATGCTGGCCTTCCTCGATCAGCACCTCGGTCACCTTGCCGGTGATTTTGGCCGAGACGGTCGCCTGGCGGCGCGCCACGACATAGCCCGACGCATCGAGCAGCGAGGCGCCCGCCGCCGGCCCGGCATCCGCCGTCGCCTTGCGGGCGACCGCGACCCGGATCGGCACCGCCGCCGGCTGACCCAGCCACAGCCAGGCCCCGGCGCCGGCGGCGCCCAGCACCAGGATTCCACCCAAAACCCACCAGAGTGCCGAGGGGCCACGCGCAGGCGTATCCGCGCGGTCGATCCGTAATCGGCGCAGTTGCGAAGACTTGTCGTCCAAGGAAGGGGGCTCGTCTTTTAACGGATGGCTCGCGGCACATGATTCAGTACCAAATACCGCGGACCGGAAGCCAGAGATTTGACGAGCCCAAGGCGAGCCGAGGCATTTATTTGCGCTTTCAATGAAGAGAACCCCGATAGTCCGGTGCGACATCTAGGCAATCTGGGCGAAGCCGCCGGAAGCGCGCATGATGATGCCGGGCATCCCGCCCGCCGGAGACACGCCATCGAAGCCCGTGAGATTGCCCCAGACATCGAGATCCAGGCCCTGCTGCCGGGCGCGCAATTCGCCGATGCGTTTCGGATGGCGCTCGCCGGCGGCACGCTCGATGCCCCCGCTGCCGCCCGGCGCATGGTCGGCCGCATGCCGCGCTGGATCCGAACCCTGTTGAGCGTGCGCAAGCGGCTCGTGGCGCCGCTCGGCCTGAAGCATCCGGCAACGGCGCCCAGCGGCAGTCCGGATCGGATCGGCATCTTCCCGATCCTGACCCAGGCGCCGGAACGCATCGTGCTGGGCCTGGACGACAAGCATCTGGATTTCCGCCTGGTCGTCGATGTCGCCGAGGTCGAAGGCCGGCCGAGCGTGACCGCCACGACCATCGTCAAAACCCACAATCGCCTGGGCCGCGCCTACCTGGCGACGATCCTGCCGTTCCACCGGATCATCGCCCGAACGATGGTCGACCACGCCGCCAGGCCCTGACGCAAAGCCGCCCTCCAGACGCCCGCGTTGCATCCGGGACGCCCTCTGCCTATGCTCCGGCCGTTTTTCATCGTTTCGTGACACATGAGAGAGGGCCAATTGCCCGATACCCACGCCCCGGCCGACATTCGCCATGACTGGACCCGCGCCGAGATCGCGGCCCTGTTCGATCTGCCGTTCGCCGATCTGATCCATCGCGCCCAGACCGTGCATCGGCAGAATTTCGATCCGAACCGGGTACAGCTCTCGACGCTGCTGTCGATCAAGACCGGCGGCTGCCCCGAGGATTGCGGCTATTGCTCCCAGAGCGCCCATTTCGAGACGGGCGTGAAGGCGGAAAAGCTGATGGCGGTGGACGCGGTGCTGGCCGATGCGCGCAAGGCCCGCGATGCCGGCGCCACGCGCTATTGCATGGGGGCCGCCTGGCGCAGTCCCAAGGACAAGGACCTGGACGCGGTCTGCGACATGATCGAGGGCGTGCGCGCCATGGGCATGGAGACCTGCGTCACGCTCGGCATGCTGAACGCGGCCCAGGCGGCGCGGCTCAAGACCGCCGGCCTCGACTATTACAACCACAACATCGACACCTCGCCGGAATATTACGAGAAGATCGTCTCGACCCGCTCGATGGACGATCGGCTGGGTACGCTTTCCCATGTGCGCGACGCCGGCATCCATGTCTGCTCCGGCGGCATCATCGGCATGGGCGAGCAGCGCTCCGACCGGGTCGGCATGCTCTGGACCTTGGCGACGCTCGAAGATCATCCGGATAGCGTGCCGGTCAATATGCTGGCCGAGACCGAAGGCACGCCGCTCGGTCACTCCGCGGCGTTGGAGCCGCTCGAACTGGTCCGCACCATCGCCGTCGCCCGCATCCTGATGCCGCGTTCGATGGTGCGGCTCTCGGCCGGGCGCGAGGGCTTGAGCGACGAGGCCCAGGCGCTCTGCTATCTCGCCGGCGCCAATTCGATCTTCTTCGGCCCGCGCCTGCTCACCACCAACAACCCGGCCAACGAGCGCGACGTGGTGCTGTTCGACCGTCTGGGCATCAAGCCGATGGCCGTCGGCACCGCCGCGGAATGAGCGATCGCCAGCTTCGCCTGGCGATGGAGCCGCCTCCAGCGCTGTGGCGGCCCTATACCCAGATGAAGCTGGCCGGCCCGACGCCCAAGGTGCACGCCACCGACGGCGTGCGGCTGGAGCTGGAAGACGGCAGCCAGCTCATCGACGGCATCTCGTCCTGGTGGACCGCCTGCCACGGCTATAACCATCCGCATATCCGGGCGGCCGTCGCCGACCAGTTGGCGCGCATGCCCCATGTCATGTTCGGGGGCTTGAGCCACGAGCCGGCGGAACGGCTGGCACGCCGCCTGGCGAAGCTGCTGCCGGGCGATCTCGACCACGTGTTCTTCACCGATTCCGGCTCGGTCGCGGTCGAAGTCGCCATGAAGATGGCCGTGCAATATTGGCTGAATCGCGGCATCAAGGGCCGGCACCGTTTCGTGGCATTCCGCGACGGCTATCACGGCGACACGCTGGGCGCCATGTCGGTGACCGACCCGGACGGCGGCATGCACGCCCATTTCGCCGGCTACCTGCCCCGGCAGTTCGTGGCTGACCTGCCGACCGATCTCGACCGGATCGCGCAGCTGGAAACCCTGCTGGCCGAGCATCGGCACGAGATCGCCGGCGTGATCGTCGAGCCGCTGGTCCAGGGCGCCGGCGGCATGAGGTTCCATGACGGCGACACGCTCCGGCGCATCGCCAACGCCGCGGCTCGCAGCGGCCATCTGCTGATCGCCGACGAGATCATGACCGGCTTCGGCCGCACCGGCCGGATGTTCGCCTGCGAAGAGGCCGATATCGTGCCCGACATCATGTGCCTGTCGAAGGCGCTGACCGGCGGCACGATCGCGCTCGCGGCCACCGTCGCCCGCCGCCATGTGTTCGACGCCTTCTGGTCCGACGATCCGACCCAGGCGCTGATGCATGGGCCGACCTTCATGGCGAACCCGCTCGCCTGCGCCGCCGCCAACGCATCGCTCGACCTGTTCGAGACCGAGCCGCGCCTGGCCCAGGTCCGCGCGATCGAGGCGGGCCTGCGTCAGGGGCTGGAACCGGCCCGCACGCTGCCGGGCATCCTCGACGTGCGCGTCCAGGGCGCCATCGGCGTTATCCAATTGACCGCCCTCAAGGACGCCGGCTGGCTCAGGCGCCGCTTCATCGAGCTGGGCGTCTGGGCCCGTCCGTTCGGCGATATCCTGTACCTGGCCCCGCCGTTCGTGATCGAGGCCGACGATCTCAAGCGCCTGACCCAGGCGATGGTGACCGTGGCGCGCGAATGGTCGGAGCGGTTCGCCGGCTGATCACATCGCCATCGCCGGCGCCATCGCCTCGAGCGCCGAGCGACCGAGGTAGCTGCCGTAGATCATCAGCGCATGGTCGAGCGGATCGATCGGCGGCAAGCCCGCGAGCGAGCGGTCCTCGGGCGCCAGCAGGCCCGGATCGACCGGCCGGCCGCGCTCGATCGCGGCGGCGATCGCCGCATATTGGCGCTGGTGCGCGGGCGACAGGAAATGCGCCGGCCGCAACAGGTGACACACCGCCCGATAGCCCCGATTGTCCGCCAGGATGGCTGCGAGCAGCTCGCGCTCGGCATCCAGTATCCCATAGGTCTGCTTACTCACCATGATCCTCCCCGATCTTGGTTGCCGTCATCCGGGTCGCCGGGCGAGCCGGTTCTGCAGCAGCACGACCAGCAGCAGAAACGCGCCGCGGATGACGGATTGCCAATATGCGCTGAGCGTGAATTCGCCCTTGCCGTTCTCGAAATTGAGGATGTTGAAGATCAAGCCCAGCAGCATCGTGCCGGCGAGCGTGAAGCCGACCGAACCCATGCCACCGGTCAGGAGCGTGCCGCCGACCACCACGGCCGCGATCGCGAACAGCTCCCACCCCTGCCCCTCGGTCGGCTGGCCGGCACCGAACTGCGCCGCCAGAATGACGCCGGCGAGGCCGGCCAAGCCGCCGGTCAGCACATAGACCAGCACCTTGGTGCGCGCGACCGGCAGGCCCATCAGCCGGGCCGCCTCTTCATTGCCGCCGACCGCCAGCACCGCCCGGCCGAAGCCGGTGAAGTTCAGCAAGACCGAGCCCAGGACAAAGGCGATGGCCGCGATCCAGGCCGGAATCGGAAAGCCCAGGAAATCGCCGCCGCCCAGGTCGGTAAAGGAGGTGTCCCACGACACCGAGACCGACTGGTTCCCGGAGATCAGCAGCGCCAGCCCGCGCGCCGCCAGCATGGTCGCGAGTGTGGTGACGAAGGGCGGCAGCTTCGCCCAGGCGATCACCAGCCCGTTCAGCAGACCGACCGCGAGCCCCGCCGCGATGCCGACCGCCAGCCCTGCGCCCAGCCCGATGTCGCTGACCCCGGCCGACACCACGCTGGCCAAGGCCGCCGTCGCGCCGACCGACAGGTCGATGCCGCCGGTCATGATGACGAAGCCCATGCCGAGCGCCACCAGCGCGAACATGGCGTTGTAGCGCAGCACGCTCATGACGTTGTAGAGGCCGATGAAATCATCATAGCGCCAGGCGCCGAACAGGATCAGCAGCACCAGCGCCACCACGACACCCTGGCGCTGCAGCAAGGCCGCATGACGACTGGGGCCGACGGCGATGGTATCGGTGAGGCTGGTCATGATGCCCGCCGGATCTGCTGGATATAGACCGCGACCAGGATGACCGCGGCCTTGACCACCAGCGCCGCCGCATCGGGAATGCCGTGGGACAAGAGCGTGTAGCGCAGCAGCTGGATGATGAGCGCGCCCAGCAGCGTGCCGATGATCGAGGCGCGCCCGCCGGTCAGCGCCGTACCGCCGACCGCGACCGCGGCGATCGCGTCCAGCTCCATGCCGAGCCCGACCAGGTTGGCGTCGGACGAGGAATTGATCGCGATCACGATCAGGCCGGCGATGCCCGAGAGCAGGCCGGAGATGGCATAGACCAGGATCTTGATGCGCGCGACCGGCAGGCCCGCTAGGCGCGCTGCCGCCTCGTTGCCGCCGACCGCGAGCAATTGCCGGCCATAGAGCGTGCGGCCGATGACCCAGGTGGCAACCGCGACCACCGCCGCCATCAGCCAGACCTGGATCGGCACGCCCAGTACCCGGCCGAGGCCCAGCGCATGGAAGGCATCGTTATGAAAGGCCTGCAGATTGCCGTTGGTCATGACCTGGGCGATGCCGCGCCCGGCGATGAACAGCACCAAGGTCGCCACGATCGGCTGGATGCGGAAACGGGCGACCAGCCAGCCGTTGAAGCCGCCGAACCCCATCGCGACCAGCACCGGCACGACGAAGGCGAGCGCATCCGCCAACGGCCCGGGACCGACACCCAGCAGATCGCGCGCGAAGATCAGCGGGGCGAGCGCGCCCGAGATCGCCATCAATGACCCCACCGACAGATCGATGCCGCCGGTGGCGATGACCATGGTCATGCCGACCGCGACGATGACGATGGTCGTGACCTGAGTGAGGTTGACGTAGAGCGTCTGCAGACTGGTGAAATGCGGCGTCGCCACCAGATTGAACAGCACCAATGCCGCCAAGCTCGTGAGCGTGCCGGCCAGCGCGCCGCCGCGGGGCAGGGTCAGGGGGTGCCGGCGGGGCGTGCGGATCTCAAGCTCCTGCATGCGCCACCTCGGCCGGGCCATGGGCCATGGCGCTCATGATCGCATGCTCCGTCGCCTGGGCATGGTCGAACGCCGCGACCGAGCGGCCGTCGCGCAAGACGCTGACCCGGTGGCAACCCTCGGTCAGCTCCTCGAGCTCGGACGAGATCATCAGCACGCCCAGCCCATCGCGCGCTAGCTCGCGGATCAGGCCCTGGATCTCGGCCTTGGCCGCGACATCGATGCCGCGCGTCGGCTCGTCCAAGATCAGCAGCTTGGGGCTCATGCACAGCCAGCGCGCCAGCAGCACCTTCTGCTGGTTGCCGCCCGACAGTTCGCGGATCTTCTGGTCGGCGCTCGCCAATCGAATCCCCAGGCGCTTGATCAGCCGCTCGACGATCGCGCGCTGGCGCGCCTGGTCGATCACGCCGTGCCGGGTCAATTGCGGCATGAGCGCCAGGGTCAGATTATCCCGCACCGACATGTCGGGCACGATGCCCTCGGTCTTGCGGTCCTCCGAACAGAAGCCGATGCCGGCGCGGATCGCGTCGCGGGCGGTGCGGAAATCCACGTCCTGCCCCGCCACACGGATCGTCCCGGCCTGGGCCCGGTCGAGCCCGAAGATCGCCCGCGCCGTCTCGGTCCGGCCGGAACCGAGCAAACCGGCCAAACCCACGATCTCGCCCTCGCGCACATCGAGATCGACGGATGCCACGCGCGGTGCCGATTTCAGGCCGGTCACTTCCAGCACCCTGGTCGGACGCGGCGCGAAATCCTCGTCGAACGCGGTGGCACCATAGCGCGTCACCTCTTCCAGGCTGCGCCCCAGCATGGCGGCCACCAGTTCCAGCTTGCCGATGCTGGCCATCGGCTGGTCGGCGACGGTCATGCCGTCGCGCATCACCGTCACCCGGTCGCACACGGCATAGAGCTCGTCCAGGCGATGGCTGACGAAGATCACGCCGATGCCGCGCGCCTTCAGCTGGCGGATGACGTCGAACAGCACCGCCACCTCGCGGTCGTCGAGCGACGAGGTCGGCTCGTCCATCACCACGAGCCGCGCCTGCTGGTCGAGAGCGCGCGCGATCGCGACCATCTGCTGGGTCGCGGTATTGAACTGGTTGAGCGGCTGGCGCACGTCGACGCGCACGTCGAACTGCGCCAAAAGCTCGGCCGCTTGCCTGTTCAGGCGGCGCCAGTCGATCAGGCCCCAGCGCCGGGGCTCGCGGCCGAGGAAGATATTCTCGGCGACCGAGCGCAGCGGCACCAGGTTGATTTCCTGATAGATCGTGGCGATGCCGCCCGCCTGAGCTTCCTGCGGTGTCCGAAACGCCACCGGCTGACCGGCAAACCGCACCGTGCCGCGGTCGCGCGCGAGCGCCCCGGTCAACACCTTGATCAAGGTCGATTTGCCGGCGCCGTTCTGGCCGATGAGGGCCAGCACCTCGCCCGCCGCCACGGTCAGGCTGGCCGCGTTCAGCGCCAGCACGCCCGAGAAGCTTTTCGTGATGCCGGCCATCGACAGCAGAAGCTCGTCACCCATGGGCTGGTCCCATCCAATCCGGAACGGGGCGGCCGCGACCGACCGCCCCCCTCGCCTCAATAGGAGCCGGCCAGGCTCTGGGCGGCGTTGCTGCTGTCGTAGAAATGATCCTGGTTGACAACGATCGGCTCGATCTTCTTGCCGGCGGCATAGTCGGCCGCGGCCTGGAACGCACCCGGACCGAAGCGCGGATTGCATTCGACCGTGGCGCCCAGTTTGCCGTCGATGATCGCCTGCAGCCCGTCCTTCTCGCCGTCGATCGAGACCAGCGTGATGTCCTTGCCCGGATGGCGGCCGGCCGCTTCCAGCGCGGTGATGGCGCCCAACGCCATTTCGTCATTATGGGCGAACACGGCCGTCGCTTCCGGATGGGCCTGCAGCAGCGTCTCCATCACCTGGCGGCCCTTGTCGCGGGTGAAATCGCCGTCCTGGGATGCCACGATCTGCATGCCCGGCGACTTGGCGATCACCTCCATGAAGCCCTTCTTGCGATCATTCGCCGGCGAGGAGCCGCTGGTGCCCTGCAGCTCGATGATCTTGGCGGTGCCGCCGGTCTGCTTCACCAGCCATTCGGCGGCGCGCCGGCCCTCTTCGACGAAGTCGGAGCCGATGAACGAGACATAGTCGCGCCCGGCCTTGGCGAGCGTCGGATCGACGCCGCGATCGATCAGGAACAGCGGGATGCCGGCCTTCTTCGCCTTCATCACCGCCGGGATCAGCGGCTTTTCCTCGCGAGGGCTGAGGAAAATCACATCGACATGCTGGGCGATCATGGAATCGACATCGGCGACCTGCTTGGCGGCCGAGCTGTTGGCATCGGTATAGACCAGCTGCCAGCCGCGCTTGGCGGCCTCGTCCTTCATGCTCTGGGTCTGGGCCAGCCGCCACGGATTGTTGCTCTCGGTCTGGGCGAACCCGACCTTGTAGGTCGGCTTTTCCTTGAGCTTGGGCAGATCGTCGCCCCGGGCGGTCGGTGCCGCGATGGCGACCAGACATGCGGCCGCAATGAGCCATCCCGAACGTGTGACGTTCATGATTCGCATCCTCCCTGTAGCACGTGGACGATCTCTGATGGCGTCCTCGGCTGGGAGAGTGATCGCGGCCAAAACCGCTGTCAATATGTATGAGTAATTATTCTTTAACCTTCTTTTTGCCAACCCATAGGCCGAAATAAGCGAAATTTGTACCTGCAAATTTATGGAGTTTTAATATTAGAAACATCCTATCCGAGTGTGCGCTTTAGGTTTTCGTCGCTTGCCGGCGTGAAAATCATTCGTATACTAACGAGACGCAAATAAGCCCCGGGAGGCGACCATGGCGCATGACGAAGCGGCGAAACCGGACGGCACGGCCAAGCTGGTCATCCGCAATATCGGCCTGCTGCTGAGCGGCGATCTCAACCGCCCGATCCTGGATGCCGACACCATCGTCGCGATCGGCGGCAAGATCGCCGCGATCGGCCGCGAGCAGGATGTCGATACCGAGGGCGCCCATACCCTCATCGACGCCAATGGTGCGGCACTCGCCCCCGGCCTGATCGACAGCCACGTCCATCCGGTCGTCGGCGACTGGACGCCCCGGCAGAACCAGATCGGCTGGATCGACAGCAGCCTGCACGGCGGCGTCACCACCATGATCTCGGCCGGCGAGGTTCATACGCCGGGCCGGCCCAAGGACATCGTCGGCTTGAAAGCCATGGCGATCTTCCACCAGCGCGCCTTCGCCAACAACCGCCCGTCCGGCGTCAAGCTCCTGGCCGGTGCCCCGGTGATCGAGCAGGGCATGGTCGAAAGCGACTTCAAGGAACTGGCCGAGGCGGGCGTGAAACTGCTGGGCGAGGTGGGCTTGGGCAGCGTCAAGGCCGGCTATGAGGCGAAGCAGATGGTCGCCTGGGCGCGCAAATACGGCATCCAATCCACCATCCATACCGGCGGCCCGTCGATCCCGGGCTCCGGCCTCATTGATAAGGACGTGGTGCTGGAGGCCGACGCCGACATCATCGGCCATATCAACGGCGGCCATACCGCGCTCCCCGACGACCAGATCACCTGCCTGTGCGAGCAATGCGGCCGCGGGCTGGAGCTGGTCCATAACGGCAACGAGCGCTCGGCGCTGCATACGCTGCGCGTCGCCAAGGGCCTGGGTCAGCTCGAACGGGTCATCCTCGGCACAGACGGCCCGGCCGGCTCCGGCGTGCAGCCGCTCGGCATCCTGCGCATGGTGGCGATGCTGTCGTCCTTGGGCGAGGTGCCGGCCGAAATCGCCTTCTGCTTCGCCACCGGCAATACCGCGCGGATGCGCGACCTCGACAGCGGCTTGATCGAGGTCGGCCGCTCGGCCGATTTCGTGCTGATGGACAAGGCCCAGCATTCGCCCGGCAAGCATCTGCTGCACAGCGTCGAGCTGGGCGACCTGCCCGGCGTCGGCATGACCATCATCGACGGTATCGTGCGCAGTCAGCGCAGCCGCAACACGCCGCCGGCGACGCGGGTGCCGGTGATCGTCAGGGGTTAGCGGAGCTTCGCCAGCAGCGTCAGCAGCTGCGTCTGCTCGTCGAGATTGAGCGGCGCCAGGGTCTCTTCGGTGATGCGGGTGCCGGCCGGGATGGCGCGGGATGCCACTGCGCGGCCGGCGTCGGTAAGCGCCACCATCAGCAGGCGGCCGTCGTCCGGGTCCGGGCTGGTTTCGGTCAGGCCGCGCTTGGTCAGGCGGTCGATGACACCCTTGATCGTAGCGCCGTCCATGGCGGTGAAGCGGCCGAGCTTGTTCTGCGAACAGGGGCCGACTTCCGAGAGTTTGGCCAGGGCCGCGAACTGGGTGGGCGTCAGTTCCTCGATCATGATCGCGGCAAAGATCGTGGTATGGCGCTGGGCGGCCTGGCGCAGAATGAAACCCACCTGGTCGTCGAGCTTATAGGGGCTGTTCGAGCGACGACGGCGCGGCGCCTCGGTCGGGTCGACGGGCATGCTTCCTCCAGACTGCTTGGCCGTTCTTCCCTATCACACCGCGAGATAGGCGTCGCGGATCGCTTCATTGGCGTCGATCTCGGCGATGGTCCCGGAAAAACGCACCCGGCCCTTTTCGATGATATAGGCCCGGTCCGAGATCAGCCGGGCGAAGTGCAGGTTCTGCTCCGAGATCACCATGCTGAGCCCCTCCCGCTTCATGGCGATGATCGCAGCCGCCATCTGCTCGATGATCTTGGGCGCCAAACCCTCCGACGGCTCGTCCAGCAGCACCAGCGACGGGTTGCCCATCAAGGTGCGCGCGATGGTCAGCATCTGCTGCTCGCCGCCGCTCATGCGCCCGCCCGGCCGGCGCCGCATCTCGCCCAGGTTCGGGAACAGCGCGTAGAGCCGGTCCGGGTCCCAGGTCGGCGCGCCCGCGCGTGGCCGCTGGCGGCCGACCGACAGGTTTTCCTCGACCGTCAGCTCGGTGAAGATGCGTCGGTCCTCCGGCACATAGCCCAGGCCCAGCCGCGCGATCTCATACGGTGCGGCACGCGAGATATCGGCCGCACCGAACCTGACCCGCCCGCGCCGCGCCGATACCAGGCCCGCGATCGAGCGGAAGGTGGTCGATTTGCCGGCACCGTTGCGGCCCAGCAGTGCCACGACCTCGCCGGGCCCCACATCGAGCGCCACGTCGAACAGGATATGGGCGCGGCCGTAGAAGCTGTTCAGCCCCTCGACGGTGAGCATCACGACGCCTCCGCATGATAGAGGCTGCCTTCGCCCAGATAGATCGCGCGCACTTGGCCGTTCGCCCGCACTTCGGCCGGCGTGCCCTCGGCGATCAGCGCGCCGCGGTTCAGCACCATGATCCGGTCGGCATGCTCGAACACCACATCCATGTCGTGCTCGGTGAACAGCACGCCCATTCGGGCCTCGCGGGCGATCCGGGCGGTGAGCCGCATCAGCTCGATCCGTTCCTTGGGCGCCATGCCCGCGGTCGGCTCGTCCATCAGCAGCAGCTTCGGTCGATTGGCGAGCGCCACCGCCAGCTCGACGCGCTTCAGGTCGCCATAGGCGAGCTCGCCGCACGGCCGTTCGGCGGCATCCGCCATGCCGACCAGACCCAATAGCCGGTCCGCCTCCGCCACTTCCAGCCGCCCGGCGAAACGCCACAAGTCGCCGAGGGCGCGGCCGTGGGACAGGAGGGCCATCTGCACATTTTCGCGCACGGTCATCGAGCCGAAGGTCTGGGTGATCTGGAAGGTACGGCCGACGCCCAGGCGCCAGATCGCGCGCGGCGCCAGCCCGACCAGTTCGCGGCCCTCCAGCAGAACGCTGCCGCCGTCGGGCCGGATCTGGCCGTTCAGCATGTTGAAGCAGGTGCTCTTGCCGGCGCCGTTCGGGCCGATCAACGCCAACAGCTCGCCGGCGGCGAGTGCGAATGCGACCTCGCGCACGGCCGCGACGCCGCCGAAGGATTTGCGGAGCCCCGAGACCTCAAGCAGCATCGGGAGCCTCCTCGGATGCCGGCTCGGACGCTTTGGGGCGGCGATGGATGAGATCGCCCGCGAAGCCCAGCAGCCCCTGCGGACAGGCCACCACCAGCAGCACGATGATTCCGCCCAGGATCAGCTTCGACCATTGGGTCTGGCTCATCAGCCAGATCGAGAGGGTCTTATAGACCAGCGCCCCCGCGACGCCGCCGGTGAGCGTGCCGACGCCGCCGAGCAGCACCATGACCAGCCCGTCGATCGATTGGGGAATGCCGAGTGCATCCGGGAACACGCTGCCCTTCAGTACCGCATAGAGGCCGCCGGCCAGCGCCGCGACGGCGCCCGACAGCATGAAGGCCGCCCATTGGATGCGGACGCGGTCGAGCCCGACGGATTCCGACCTGAGCGGCGAATCCCTGAGCGCCCGGAACGCGTAGCCGAACGGCGACAGCAGCACCCGGCGCAGCAAACCCACCAGCAGCACGGTCATCACCAGCGCCAGTTCATAGAAGCGCGCCGGCGTCGCCAGCCAGGCATCGGGCCAGATGCCCAGAATGCCATTGTCGCCACCGGTGACGCCGACCCATTGGAACGCGAGCGACCAGACGATCTGGGCGAACGCCAGGGTCAGCATGGCCAGATAGACGCCGGCCAATCGGACCGAAAACCAGCCGAACAAAGCGGCACCCGCCAGACCCGCGAGCGGTGACAGCGCCAAGGCCGGCAATGTGGGAAACCCCGCATGCTTGACCAGGAACGCCGCCGCATAGGCGCCAAGCCCGAAATAGGCGGCATGACCGAACGAGGCGAGGCCGCCGCCGCTCATCAGGAACTGCAGGCTCATGGCGAAGATGGCAAAGATCAGGATCTCGGCCCCGATCGTCATCAGATACGGCCCGGCGACGATCGGCAGCAGCGCCGCCGCGATCACGGCCAGCGCCAGCAACCCCCGTTCGCGCGGGCCCAATGGCCGCCAGGGCCGGATCGCCGTCGCGGCCGGTGCGCGCTGCATGGCGTCGGGCTTGCCGAACAGCCCCCAGGGCCGGATCACCAGCACCACCGCCATGACCAGGAACACCAGCACCAGTGAGATGCGCGGCAGAATGAGGATACCGAAGGCGTTGAGCTCCGACACCAGCACCGCCGCGACGAACGCGCCGGGCAGGCTGCCCAAGCCCCCGATCACGGTGATGACGAAGGCCTCGACGATGATCGACAAATCCATGCCGTGATTGACCGCATCGCGCGGCAATTGCAGGGCGCCACCGAACGCGGCGAGGCCGACGCCCAAGGCAAACACGCCGGTGAACAGCCATTTCTGATTGACGCCCAGCGACGCCACCATCTCGCGATCCTGGGTCGCGGCCCGCACCAGCACGCCGAAGCGGGTGCGGTGGAACAGCAGCCACAGCAGCCCCAGCACCAGGGGCCCCAGCACGATCAGCAGCAGGTCATATTGCGGCACCTGCTGGCCCAGGATCTCGACGGCACCCTTGAGGCCCGGGGCGCGCCGGCCGACCAGATCGTCCGGGCCCCAGATGATCACGACCAGATCCTCGACCATCAAGGTCAGGCCGAAGGTCGCGAGCAGCTGGAACAGTTCGGGCGCGTGGTAAAGCCGGCGCAGCAGCAGCATTTCGACCAGTGCGCCCAACGCCGCGACCGCGACCGAGGCCAGGATCAGCCCACCCCAGAACCCGAGGCCGCCCGCGAGCCGCTCGGTCAACGTATAGGCAACGTAGGCGCCGGCCATATAGAAGGCGCCATGGGCGAAATTGACGATGCGCGTGACGCCGAAAATGATCGAGAGCCCAGCCGCCACCAGAAACAGCGACGCGGCATTGGCCAGGCCCGTCAGAAACTGTGCGACCAGAAAGCCCATTGAGATCCGCTTTGGTGAGAGAGCTTATAAAAACCCCGTCATGCCCGGGCTTGACCCGGGCATCCACGCCCTCTCCGACGCGACCACGTCGGAGAGAAGACACTACGTTGCCCAGCGGCGTAGACCCCCGGGTCAAGCCGGGGGTGACGATATTAAGTGTGATCAGTCCTTCGGCCGCATTTTCTCGACCTCGGCATCGCTCGGCAGGTATTTGGCGCCGTCGCGATAGACGAAATCGACCATGACCGGCTTGCCGTCGACGACCGCGGTCTTGCCGACATAGGCGCCCAGCGTCGATTGATGGTCGATCTTGCGGAAGGTGATGGGCCCGAGCGGCGTCGTGACGCCCACGCCTTCGGCAGCACTCACCAGCTTTTCCGTGTCGGTCGAGCCGGCCTTGGCCAGGATCGCCGCGATCGACTTGACCGAGCTATAGCCCACGACCGAGCCCAGGCGCGGCGGCTCGCCGTATTTCGCCTGATACGCCTTCAGGAATGCGTCATGTTCGGGCGTGTGGATGCCGTACCAGGGATAGCCGGTGACGATCCAGCTTTCCGGCGCCTCGTCCTTGAGCGGGTCGAGATACTCGGGCTCGCCGGTGAGGAAGCTCACCACCGACTTGCCCTTGAACAACCCGCGCGTATTGCCCTCGCGCACGAACTTGACCAGATCGGGGCCGAACTCGACGTTGAGGATCGCGTCCGGATTGTCGGCGGCCAGCGCCTGGGTCACGGCACCGGCGTCGATCTTGCCCTGGGTCGGCCATTGCTCGCCGACCCACTGGATATCCGGCCGCTTGGCCGACAGCAGCTGCTTGAACACGGCCACGGCCGACTGGCCATATTCATAGTTGGGGGCCACGGTCGCCCAGCGCTTGGCCGGCAGCTTCGCCGCCTCTTCGGCCAGCATCGCCGCCTGGACATAGTTCTGGGGCCGCAGGCGGAAGGTATAATGGTTGCCCTGGCTCCAGGTGAAGGCATCGGTCAGCGGCTCGGCGCCCAGGAAGAACACCTTCTTCTGCTTCGCGAAGTCCGACACGGCGAGGCCGATGTTGGAAAAGAATGTGCCGAACAGCAGCACGGCATGATCGTTCGAGACCAATTCGTTCGCTGCCGTCACCGCATCGCCCGGCTTGCCGCCGTCGTCGCGGCTGACGATCACCAGCTTCTTGCCGAGCACGCCGCCAGATGCGTTGACCTCTTCCAGCGCCAGCTGCCAGCCCTTGCGATAGGGCTCCGTGAAGGAGGGCAGCGCCGAATAGGAATTGATCTCGCCGACCGTAATGTCCTGAGCCCGCGCCGCGAACGAGGCACCGAACGCCGCGAACGCCAACGCCCCCGCCCAAACCTGCCTGTTGACCATCTGCCCGATCCCCTCTCGCCGGAAGTCCCTGTTATCGATTGCTTTATTGTATGAAATACTCCGTCTCCGCCGCATTGGGGCGGAGAGGGTTCCGTCTCGCCATCCGTTATCTCAACCCGTCCTCGCCCTTGATCTGGTCCTTGGTCAGGCCGCCGACGCGCGGCAGCGGGCGGCCGCTGTCGGTGACGGCGACCGCGACCATGATTTCTCCAGCGCGCGGCGCATCGCCGATGCGCACTTCCATCCCGTCGAAATGGCTGCGCACGAAGGCCGCGTCCTTGTGGCCGAGCGGAATGTCGAGCACCACGCCCGGCCCCCCGCGCTTCTTCGACGACGGGATCAGCGCGGCCCCGTGGCCCAGCACCTGGCGCACCGGCGTCCCGAGCTTCGGGTGCAGGATCGCCGCCGCATGTTCCAGCTCGCCATCCTCGCCCACCGCCGCGGCCTTGCCGTAGCTTTCGGCGGCATCACCGGGGATGCCGAGCGCCGCCACCGCGCGTTCGGTCAGGATCCGGCCCAGCTCCTCGCCGATCTGGGTAAGCTCGCTCAGATCCTCGACATAGCGGCCGGCGAACGGGTTCTCGATCACGGCGACCGCCGCGGCACGACGGGTCGGCGGATCGACCGGCCGGCCCATTTCGGTCCGCACCTCCTCGACGAAGGTGACGATCTTGCGGATCCTGGCGCTCATCGCAAACCGTCCCCGACCTTGATGTCGGCGGCGGCCAGGCCCCCGGCACGGTTATGGATGCGGGCGCCGGTGGTCATGACCAGCACCAGCAGCAGCTCGTCGGCCTTGGGCGCGTCGGCGATGCCGATCTCCATCGCGTCGAAATGGCTGCGCACGTAGGACGCATCGATATGGGTGACCGGCACGTCGAGCCGGGTGCCCGGGCCGCCGACCTTCTTGGTCGAGGGCACGATCGCCTTGGCGCCGCCCAGCACCTCGCGCATGGCGTAGCCGCCGGGCGCATGCCAGAGCGCGCCATGCTCCAGCTCGCCGGCCGCCCCGATGATGGCGCCCTTGCCGTAGCCCTGGATCGCCTTCGGATCGCCGCCCAAGGCCGCCAGCAGATGCTTCGCCATTTCCAGGCCCAGCGGCTCCAGATCTTTCATGAAATGCTGGATTTCCTCGACGTAACGGCCGGCGAACGGGTTCTTGATGACCGCCATCGCGGCGCCCCGCTTCAGCGGCACGGACGCCACCGGGCCGCCCTCGTGAAAGATCTCTTCGATGATCAGCGCGCGCTTGCGCAGCACGACGTCAGGCATAATGCATCCTCCGAACCGGTTCCGTTTCTTCGAGTGAGCCGAGCCGGCCGATCGTCCGCGTGACGCCCTGCAGATGCAAGGAGGCCGCGACGATCCGACCTTGCGCCACGAGGCCGGCGGCGCGGGCGAGCCCGGCGTCGAGCGCCTGGTCCCGTTCCGCTTCCGACAGCGTCGGCACGTCGCGCGTCACCAGCCGCGCGCCCAAATCGCTATCGGGTGCCAGACTATCGGCCGGCACCCGGACGATGCCGGCATGGCCCGGCAGATCGACCGCATTGGCGACGATGGTCGCGGCCGCGTCGGCATCGGCGGCGCCGGCGGCCAGAATGGTCACCGCATCGGCGATGCCGAGCGAGAAGGAGCGGCCATGGCGCCCGCTGGTGGCGATGCCGCGCACGGCATCCCCGGCCGAGATTTGGACGGTACCGATCAGCGAGGGCCGGTCCGGCCGGTCGACGATGCCGCTGGTGAAGCTTTGGCCCGGCGCCAGATGCAGCGCGATATCGCCGCCGTTATTGACATAGGCCCGGTCGAGCGGTGCCGACAGGACCATGGACGCCAGCACCGCTTCGGCCACGGCGCCCGCGACCGCGGCCATCGGCGTGATGAAGCAATCCTCGGCATAGGGCTGGACCGCCGCGCGCATCCGCCGGGCGACGGCGCCAGTGGGCATCGGGCTCAGCGCCCCAACCGGCGCCCTGAGGATCGCCAACTCTTCACAGAGCTCGTCGAGCAAACCATTCATCCGCGCCGCCGCCGCCCGATGCGCCGCATGGACGGCGGCAGGCGCGCCCCAAGCCTCCAGGATCAGGTCGATCGGCCCGTCCTGGAGATGGATGCGCCGCCCGTCGGGGAGCAGCCGGATGAGCGGCGGTTCCCTCATCCGTGCGACCGCTTCGTGTCCGACGGCGCCAGCGGCCAGGGATTGCCGTCCAATTGCGGCAGCTTGCGCCCGCCCTCGCCCGCCAGCACCTGATCGAGCGAGCGCATGTGGCCGATATGCCCGCCCAAGGCCGCGTAATCGTCGAGCCGCATGGTGAATTCGATCGGCGCCACCAGGGCCGGCGTCGGCACATAGCCGAAGGCATTGCTGGGCACGCGGGTGACATCGACCATGAAGGTGATGCCGCCGCCCGGCCAGACATAGACCGGCGCGCCGCCGCAGGTGACATAGGTCAGCGCATCCTTGACCGAGCGCGTGAGCCTGACCGGGTTCTCGGTCACGCCCGCCCGGAGCGAACCGCCGGCGCCGCCCATGAACAGCACGGTCGAGAGCGCCGGTTCGCAATTTTCCTTCACCCGCTCGACCGATTCCGCCAGCGCCGCCGGCAGCTCACGGGCGACCGGTTTCAGATCGGCATCGAGCTCGTAATAGGCGAACTGTTCGCCGGTCGTGCTGATCATCAGCATGCTCAAGCCGGCCCAAGCGACCTTGGGATCGAACGGTCCCAGGATCGACAGCGGGTCCTGGATCGCGGTGCCGCCCCAGCCGGTTCCGGGATGGGCCACCTCGAAATAGCGGCCTGGGGTCGAGCGGCGGCCGGTCATGTGGATGCCGGTCTCCTTCACGCCCAAGACCTTGCCGGCCTGGTGCTCCGACAGCACGCCGGTGATGTGATCGTCGATCACCACCACCTCGTCGACCTTGCCGAACCATTGCTGGGCGAACATGCCGATGGTGGCCGAGCCGCAGCCGACGCGCATGCGCTCTTCCAAGACGCCGTTCACCACCGGCGGCTTGCCGGCCTGCACCAGTACCGTGGCGCCATCGTCGACCGTCAGTTCGACCGGCTTGCCGTTGCACAGGTCCAGGATCGCGTCGCAGGTGATGCGGCCCTGCTTCTTGCCGTTGCCGGTCAGGTGATTGACGCCGCCCAGCGACAGCATCTGCGAGCCGTATTCGCCGGTCGTGACATGGCCGATCATCTCGCCCTTGGCGCGCACCGGGGAACGCTCCGGCCCCAGATGCCGGTCGGTGTCGATCTTCACCTTGACGCCGCAATAGCTGAAAATGCCTTCGGTCACGACCGTGACCATGTCGACACCGTCGATCTGGGACGAGACGATGAAGGGGGCGGGCTTATAGTCCGGATAGGTCGTTCCGGCACCGATCGCCGTGACGAAGCGGCCGCCGGCCGTGACCGGGTCGCCGTCCCAATCCTCGGCCCGCTCCAGGAACTGCACGACCGGCTCGCCACGATCGACGGCGCGGTCGAGGATGATATGCGGATCGATGCGCACCAGGTCGCCGGCGTCGTTCATGTAGCGGTCGCAGGCGCCGGTGGCGCCGGGCTTGATGAAGCACATGACCGGGCAGGCGTCGCAGCGGATCTTGTCGCCGTCGCGGATCGGCGCGGTATCAGGCATGTCCACGTTCCTCGGCATTCAGCCTTTCATTGGTACACAAACGATGCGCGCCGAGAGGCGACGCTGTCAAGCGTGGTGAACGGGGCAGCCATGCGGCCGTCGGAAGCGAGCCCGCCTCAGGTTTTTCTGCCCCGGGCTGCGACGAAGCGGCCGAACCGGCGTTAGCGTCCGAGACCCCATCAGAAAGATAAATGGCGATGAACCTGAACCACGCGGCCGACATGGTGCTGCATCTGATCCTGACCATCATCAATCTGGTCTTCGCCGTGTTCGGCGCGATCGAGATCTGGCTGCGTCATTTCCTGGCGACGCTCGGGATCGGCGGTCAGGCGGCGACGATCGTGCTGATCCTGGTCGCGATCGCCTTCTTCGTCGGTGCCATCCGCCTGTTCGGCGGGGCGCTGCAGATCCTGATCGTCATCTTCCTGATCCTGTTCGCGCTGCAGGTTCTGTTCTCGATCGCTCCCGTCTGAACCTCTAGCTGGCCTTCTCCGCCTTCAGTGCCTTGACCTTCTGTTCGATCGGCCCGAACGGGCCCAGCCGATGCTGGGTCTGGTCGAAGCCGTCGCCATAGGGCCCGTAGCCGGCATCGACCGGTTTTTGCAGGCGCACCGGAAAGTCGTTCTCCAGATGCGCGCGCGCCGGGCGCGGCTGGCTTTCGAAATAGGCGGCCACGTCCCAGGCATCCGCGGCGCTCAAGGCCGGTGCCGCCCAGGTCGTGCCGTTCGGCATGTTGCTATGGACGAAATTGGCGGCACTGATCAGCCGGTTCATGCCGGCGCCATCATTGAAACTGTCCGGCCCCCAGAGCGGCGGGAATTCATAGCCGCCGGCGTCGCCGACCGGTCCATGGCGTTTGCCCTGCCCGTCCAAGCCATGGCAGCTGGCGCAATTCTGGGCGAATACGGCCTTGCCGTGCCCCAGGTCGGCCGCCCGGGACAGTTTCGGCATGTCGCCGGTGCCGCGTCCGCCGGTCTGCGCGCCGATCGGAACGCCGGTCGACAGGAATTTGATATAGGCGACGAACGCCATCATCTCGGTCGAAGCGAGCGGCAGGGCGCGGCCGTTCATGCTGCGCTCCAGGCAGCCGTTGATCCGGTCTTCCAGCGAACCGACCTTGCCCTCCCGCCCGCGATATTGCGGAAAATCCGCGAACACGCCGACGAAGGGCAGGCCGAATTGCTTGGTGCCGGCCTGCAGATGGCAATTCTGGCACGACAGATTGTTGCCGGCATAGCGCTTGGCCGGATCGGCGACCTCCGGTCCGATCTCAGCATAGGTCGCGACCGTCTGATCGCGCCCCAAACGGACCAGCTTGCCCCAGGGGTCGTTCGGCAGTTGATCGATATCCGGCACCGACCAGGCGGGCGTCGACTCGGCGGCGACGGTTCGAGAGACGGCGGCAATCAGAGACAGTGCCCCGACGCCGACCAGGCTCAAGATCATAATCCTGAAAAGGGGCTTCACCGGCTCCTCCGCCTTCACGCCGACCCATCATAGCACGCGCCGGGGTCTCGATCAGGCCGCGCGAATCTCCGACAGGAACCGTTCGATCGCGGTCCGGAGTTCGCCCGCACCGCTGCTCGCCGTCTCGGCCGCGGTCAGCACATCCGCCATCGAGCGCCCGGTCGTGGCCGCCGCTTCGCTGACGATGCCGATCGAGGCCGAGACCTCGTTGGTGCCGGCCGCCGCCTCGGCGACGCTGCGGGCGATTTCGACGGTCGCCGCCCGCTGCTGCTCGATCGCGGCGGCGACGCCGGTGGCGATCTGGTCGAGATTGATGATGGTGGCGCCGATCCCGCGCACGGCGCCGACCGCCTCGGTCGAAACGCGTTGGATTTCGGCGATCTGCGCCTTGATCTCCTCGGTCGCGCGGCCGGTCTGGGTCGCGAGCGACTTCACCTCGGACGCCACCACGGCGAAGCCTTTGCCAGCCTCGCCGGCGCGTGCCGCCTCGATCGTGGCGTTCAAGGCCAGCAGATTGGTCTGGCTGGCGACATCGCCGATCAGCTGCACCACGGCGCCGATCCGGCTCGCCGCCGCGGCCAGTTCCTGCATGGTCCGATCGGTGCGATCGGCATCCTCCGCCGCCCCGCGGGCAATCCGGGCCGTATCGGAGATGCGATGGCCGACCTCCGCAATCGAGGCCGACAGTTCCTCCGAAGCGCTCGCGACCGTCTGCACGTTGGCGGACGCCTGTTCCGCGGCACCGGCGACCGCGCGCGAGCGCTCGCCCGCCTGCCGCGCCAGATCCGCGACCGAGCGGCTTTGCGTTTCGACTTGCGCGGCGGAGCGGCCGACCGTGTCGACCGCGGTGCCGACCTCGCCCTCGAACCGGTCGGCGACGGCCCGCATCATGTCGCGCCGATCGGCCTCGGCACGGGACGCCGCATCGGCCTGTTCCGCCTGGAGCCGGCGGCGATCAGCGTCATTCCGCTGGAACACCAACAGGGCCGCCGACATCTCGCCCAATTCGTCGCGCCGCTGCATCACCGGGACCGCGACATCGACGGCGCCCTCGGCCAGCGCATGCATGGCGCCGGTCATGGCACGCAGCGGGTCGCCGATCCGGCGCGCCATGACCACGCCGGCAGCCCCGGCCACGACCACGACGCCCAGCGCCAGCAGAACGACCACCCAGGTACTGTGCTGGATCAGCGCCGCATAGGCACTGTCGTCGACCACGATCTCGACCACGCCGATGGTCTTGCCGGAGAAATCCTTGACCGGCCCCAGGAGGGCCCCGACCGAGTGGCCGTCGAGCGTGTCATGGGCAGTCAGGATCGCGCCATTGAGCGCGGCGGTCGTCTCGGCGTCGGTGAAGAAGCGGCGCTGCCCCAAGGTCGAGGCGAACGGCTTCACACCCTTCTCGTCGCGCACCCAGAGGGCGACATCGACCTTCCGGGTCGCCTTGAAATGATCGAAGAACGGCTGGCCGAACGAGGTGCCGAATTCGACCGTGCCGATCGGCTTGCCCGCCGACAGCACCGGCACGACCCCGCGCACGCCCAGGCCGGCGACGCCCAGTTCCAATCCCACGATCGGGCTGTGGGTCTGGTTGGCCGCGACCACGGTCGCGCGGAAGCCCGATAGATCGTCCCCGAATTTGGCAGGCTGGTGCACGCGCAGGAACGAGATCGCCGGTGCGGTATGGAATTGCAGCTGCTCGACATTCTCCGAGGTTTTCAAGGCGGCGAAGACGGGACCGAGCAACGCCATCAGCGTGTCGCGGTCCCCCTTGGCAAAGGCGTCGGCGACCGGCGGCAGGGCCGCCACGACCGCGCTCATCGAGGCCGCCCGCTCCGCCTCCTGGCCGATGCTGTTCTGCAGCGCGCTGAAGTGCCCGTCGAGCTCGCGCCGGTCGGCCTCGTCGACCATGCCGCGCATCAGCATCACCGCGCCGATCAGCACTGCGATGGTCACGCCGATGGCGAGCGCGATCATCGATGCCATCATCCGAAAGCGTAGCGAGATGTTCCATGCCATCGCCCAATCCCCGCATCTGCGCCGCCGGTAGGGAGATATTCAGGGCCGAGCGGGTTAAGGCCGGCTTAAGCGGGCGTCTGATCCGCGGTGCCGCCGGTCTTCGCTTCCCGTTAGACGCGAATGCCCTGTATGGTCGAGGGGAATGGTCGGTGGGGAACAATGCGCCTAGGTCTTTTTGGAACGGTCGTGCTCGCGATCGGTTTTCTGGCATCCGCCTCCGGCGATGCCGCAGAAGTTCCCGGCACCGCCGCGACGCCATCCTTGGCCAATCTCTGTCAGAGCGGCGCCGCGGCGAAGGTGAGGATGCCGGCCTGCGAGGCCTTGCTCCGCGATCCGGACCTCGCGCCGAAGCTGGCGGCGCCCGTGTTCTTCTCGATCGGCTTTGCTCAGATCGATCTGCATGATCCCGACGACGCGCTGATCAGCTTTACCCGTGCACTCGAGCGGGACCCCGCCTTCTGGCCTGCGTCCTGGGCGCGCGCGCAACTGTTGGACGCGCGGCGTGAATATGGCGCAGCGGTCCAGGATTGGAGCCAGGTGTTGGGCCAGCAGCCGGCCCTGGTTGGCGCCTATGTCCATCGGGCGGATTCGGAAGACAATCTCGGCCAGACCGGCAACGCGCTCGCCGACTATAGCAAGGCGATCACGACGGCCGCGCCCGGCGACCCGATCGATCGATTCTACGCCGGCCGCGCCGCGGCCCAGTTCGCGGCCGCCCACTTCGATCTGGCCATTGCCGATTTTGGCGAAGCGATCACCCGCAACGGCCAGGACGGGCGAAATTATTTCGGACGGGGCCGGGCAGCCTTTCTCAAAGGCGACGCGGGCGCGGCGGCCGGCGACTTGAGGAAGGCGGTCGAGCTCGATCCGACCGATGTCTACGCGGCCCTCTGGCTGTATCTGGCCGAGACCGAGGCCGGGCAGGACGGCGCCGACGGTTTGCGTGGCCGGATCGGCGAACTGCCGCTCGCCCGGTGGCCCGGCCCGCTGGTCCGCGTGTTCCTGGGCGATGCCAAGGCCGAGCAGGTTCAGCCGGCGACAGGCCTGCCGCCAGGCTGGTCCGCGCCGGATCGCCAGGCCGGTGCCGCCTGCGAAATGGCGTTCTATATGGGCGAGTATTATCGGCTGCACGGCCAGAAGGACCAGGCCATCGCCTCGTTCCGGGCGGCGCTCGCCACCCATGTCCCCGAATTCGTCGAATATCATGCCGCCGAGTCCGAACTCGCGCGCCTGGGGCGCTGAGCGCCGCCATGAACAGCTTCACGCCGGAGACATCGATGCAGGGCCTGTCACGACCCGCACCCCGACGCCGCCTTCTGACGGCGGCACTGCTCGTGGCCATGGGCCTGGTCGGCTGTGCCGACACGGCCGCCCCCGTCGCCCAGCCCGCCGCCTCGGCGGCGGATCGCAGCAGCCTCTCCGCGTACGGATTGGCACGGGCCACGGCGGAACTGTCGTTCCGCCTGACGGCCGGCAACGGTCTGGTCCGGGAGCCCTCGACCGGTGCGGCACTGATGCGCGAGCTGGCACAGGCCGGCGATCCAAGCGCCCAACTGACGCTCGCGAATTATTATTTCAGCGGTACCGGCGTTGCGAAGGACCCCGCTGTCGGCATGCAATGGCTCGAAATGGCCGCCGATCGAAACTACGGCGAGGCGGAGGCGACGCTGGCCTTCGTCTATGGCCGCGGCAGCTTGGCGCCGGCCAACCCGGCCCGGGCGTTCGAATTGGCCCAGAAGGCCGCGGCCCAGGGCAACCCCGAGGGCGAAAATATTCTCGGCATCGCCTTCGCCGAAGGCTGGGGCACGCCGAAGGACGATCAGGCGGCACTGCGCTGGTACCATAAGGCGGCGGACCATCATCACGCCCGGGCGCAACAGGCGATCGGCCAGGCCTATCTGGACGGCAAGGGGATTGCAGTGAATCGTATCTTGGCTTTCGCTTGGTTCAGCGTCGCGGCGAGCAACGCGATGGCCTTCTCGCCCGGCGATGCCGCGCTCTCGGCCCGCGCCCGGGACGATCTGGCCCTGCTGCTGTTGCCGGCCGAGGTTCAGCAGGGGACGCAGATCGCCAACGCCTGGCGCCCGGGCGTCGATCTCGACGCGGTGGCGGTCGCCGCCGGACCAACGACGCCCCCGTCCAGGCAATTCAACTCGCCCACGACCGGATCGCTCCAGGCCGCGGTCGGCCCGCGGGTAGATCCGCCGATCGTCGAGCGGCAGATGAGCTACGACGTCGAGGTCCAGCAGGACGGCAGCCACACGGCGATCCTGCATCGCGAATTGCTGGTCAAGAACGAAGCGGCGGTCAAACAGGCGAGCGAGGTCCCGTTCCCCTTCAACAGCTCGCGCGACGCGGTCGACATCGAGGAGGCCTATACGCTGAAGAGCAACGGCCGGAAGCTGCCCGTCGACACGGCCGCCGTCTTTACCCAGCTGGTGCCCGGCAGCCCGACCGCACCGATGTTCGACGACCAGAAGCAGAAGGTCGTGGTGTTTCCGGACGTCGAGGCCGGCGACGTGCTGGTCGCGACCGTCAAATATACGCTGAAGCCCCTGATCCCCGGGCTCTACAGCCTGCATTGGCTGTTCGACCAGACCTTCGCCGAGAACGATGTCCGGGTCACGGTCAAGACGCCGCTCGCCATGCCGCTCGTCACGGAGACCCATGAGGTGGCGTTCAGCCAGCGCGTCGAAGGCGACAAGAACGTCTATGAATGGCGTTACGCCAACCCCAAGCCGCTTGCGGAGAATATCCTGGCGCTGGATCCGATCGACCGGGCGCCGCGCCTGTTCGCATCGAACTACAAGACCTACGACCAGCTGGCGACCGCCTACTCGGCCCTGACGGACCCGAAGCTGACGGTGACGCCGCGCGTGCAGCAACTGGCCGACGAAATCACCGCCGGCACCCAGGACCGGCGGCGGCAGACGGAACTGCTGTATGACTGGGTCAGCCGGCACATCCGCTATGTCGGCATCGAGCTGGCGCTGGGCGCCATCGTCCCGCACGAGGTCGACACGATCCTGGCCAACGGCTATGGCGACTGCAAGGACCATAGCGCGCTGTTCTCGACCCTGCTGAAAGCCAAGGGCATCCAGAGCCAGATCGTGCTGATCAATCTGGGTGCCAGCTACACGCTGGCGACGCCGCCAACCTTCGGCGCGCTCAATCACGCCATCACCTACCTGCCGGAATTCGACATCTATGCCGACACCACGGCCGGCGTGGCGCCGTTCGGCGTCCTGCCCTTTGCGGAATACGGCAAGCCGGTCGTGCTGGCGACAGCCAGCACGCCCTCGATCCACCACACGCCGACCCTGCCGGACGGCCTGGCGACGGTGTCGATCCGGACGACCGCAAAGCTGAGCGCCGACGGCAAGCTGAGCGGCGAGAGTGAAAGCACGGGCACCGGCCCGTTCGCCATCGAGCTGCGCGACGTGGCGATCAACATTCAATCGATCGGCGCCGAACAGGCCGCCAAGCTCCAGCTGCGCGGCCAGGGCTTCGACGGCAAGGGCAAGTTCGAGTTCGACTCGCCCTTCACCATGGTCGCCGCCTACCGGTTGGCCGGCCATTTCGAGATCGAGCCTCGCCCTGAACTGGTGGCCGGCAACAGCTTCGTTCCGCCGATCGGGCTCGGCATGGGCGCGCTGCCCGGCAACGCCCTGCTGGGTCCGCTGTATAATTTCCGCGACACGCGCGGCATCGAGCCGACCGCGTGTTTCAGCGGGCGCGAAGTCTCGGACCTCTCGCTCGAGCTGCCGCCCGGCAAACGGGTGCGCGAGGTGCCGAAGCCGACCGACATCAAGACCGATTTCATGACCTATCACGCCCAATGGACGCTGACCGGCCACACGATCACCGTGCATCGCGAATTCACCAGCAAAGTGACCGACCCGATCTGCCTGGGCTCGGTCAGGCTGGCGGCGGCCAAGGCGCTGAACGAGATCCGCGGCGACTACAACAAGGCGATTGCCCTGACCAACGGTTGATCGACGAACCGCCGTGCGGTTGTGCGACGGCAAGGCGTCATGGAAAAATTGCTTCTTTCCCCGCCCGGTTTCGCTCACAATTGAACGCCGATAGCGCGGACCTTGGAGCCGATCATGGCAACGCAGTTCCTGAACAGAAAAGTCTACTACCGGGACGATGTCATCTTCCGCGAGGGAGAGCCCGGCGACTGCGCTTATCTGATCGAGCGCGGCGAGATCCAGATCACGAAAAAGACGCCGGACGGCGAGGAGATCGAACTGGGTCGGCTCGGCCCCGGCGCCATCTTCGGCGAAATGGCGATGATCGACATGCAGCCGCGCATGGCCAAGGCGACGGCGATGATCGATACCACCGTGACCTTCGTGAACCATCAGATGTTCGAAAAGAAGATGCAGGCGGCCGATCCGTTCCTGCACGCCCTGCTGCTTATCCTGGTGCGCAACGTGCGTTCGGTCAGCAATCAATTGAGCTCCGGCGCCAGCTACTGATAACGATTTGAGAAGGTTATCGGGGCTTAATGGCTGATGCGCGGCGGCGCTCAATGATCTAGGGTGCCGCCGTTGAGTTGCCTCTAATCCGGTTGGCTTCGATGAGCTCACTACGCACATTCTTCTCAAACCTGTTGGCCAAGTTCGGCAAATCCCACCTGACACAGGCCGTGCTGATCGCACTGGTCATCGTCGGCGCGGTCGAGGCCGCGGTGCAGTTCCCCGTCATCAGCAAGCCGCTCGAAGCCGGCGAGGAATGGTCGCGCGATCTGCGCCTGCCGGTCGGAAACCTGCGCAGCCGGGCGACGGCGCCCTATCCCGGTATCGCCGTGGTCGCCATCACCGAGAGCGTGCTCGACGCCTTTCCCTATCGCTCGCCGGTCGATCGGCAGTTCCTGTCGGACCTGCTGAAGAAGCTCGCGGCCAAGCATGTCCGCGCCATCGGCCTCGACGTGCTGTTCGACCGCCCGACCGAGCCCGCCAAGGATGACGCGCTGCGCGAGACCCTGCGCACCCTGCCGGTACCGATCGTCGTCAGCTTCGTCGACGATCCGCGGCTGATGGATGCCGACGGCCTGAAATACCTGAAGGAATTCGTGCCCGAGCAATCGCGGGGCATGGCCAACATCATCAAGAGCGACGACAGCATCGTCCGCAACATCTACTCGGGCGAACATACGCCCGACGGCGGCTATATCCCGGGCCTCGACCGCCAGATCCTGAAGCGCCTCGGCATCGAGACGCCGGACGCGACGCCGCGCCTGCGCTACCTGCTGCCCCAGGCCGACGGATCGCCACCCTTTGCCGAATTCGAGGCCGACACGATCGATTTCGTGCCCGAGGAAGTGCTGGCCGGCAAGATCGTCATGGTCGGTGCGGATCTCACCCTCATCGATCGCCACATGACGCCGTTCGCCCGCACCCAGGGAGCGATCGACGGCCAGATGGCGGGCGTCGTCATCCATGCCCATGGCCTGGCCCAGCTGCTGGATGGCCAGGGCGTCAAAATGCTGCCTGAGAGCTGGTCGCTGGCACTGTTGATGGTGATGGCGCTGATCGGCTCTGGCCTGGGTCGCCTGGGCCTGCCCATGTGGGGCAAGGCGATCGCCGGCGTGGGCGTCATTGCGGTCTTCTGGGCCGGCGGCTTCATTCTCTATGTCTATACCGAACTGTTCATCCCGTTGGTGGCACCCACCATCGTGCTGGCCGCCTCCAACTGGCTGACCGATCTGGTCATCGGCCGGCAGATGCGCCAGCAGCGCAACTTCATGACCAACGCCATGTCGCGCGTGGTCTCGGGCAAGGTCGTGGACGAGCTGCTGCGCGATCCGACCAAACTGTCGGTCGCCGCCACCCGGCGCGAGATGACCTATCTGTTCACCGACGTCGCCGGCTTCACCACTTTGGCCGAATCCATCACGTCCGATCAGCTGTCCAACCTCTTGAACCATTATCTGCAGGGCGTGTGCGACGAGATCCTGAAAGCCGAAGGCACGGTGTGCCGGTTCATCGGCGACGCGGTGTTCGCGCTGTGGAGTGCGCCGATCGAGCAGCCCGACCATGCCGCCCGCGCCGTCGCCTGCGCGCTCGCGATCGACGCCCATGCCGAGAAATTCCGCCTGGAGCAGAAGGCCCACGGCCTGTCGTTCGGCAAGACCCGCATCGGCGTCCATAGCGGCGAGGCCATGGTGGGTTTCTTCGGCGCCAACGACCGCATGGAATATACCGCCCTGGGCGACAACGTGAACCTGTCGGCGCGCCTGGAGAGCCTGAACAAGTTCTTCGGCACCCGGATCGCGATCAGCGAGGATTCGGCCAAGGCGGCGCCCGGCATGAACCTGCGCCTGACCGCGAACGCCGTGGTGAAGGGCAAGACCCTGCCGATGAAGATCTACGAGCCGCTGACGCCGGAGATGATCCAGAGCGGCTATGCCGAGCGCTACGCCACTGCCTATGCGGCGCTCGAAGCGGGATCGCCCGAGACGCCGGCGATGTTCGAAGCGCTGGCGCTGGAGCAACCCGACGACGGCGTCGTCGGATTCCACCTGGAAAGACTGCGCCGCGGTATTATCGAGCAGGAAGTGGTCCTGCACGAGAAATGATCTATTTATAAAAAAGTGCGACGATATGCATTGGGTGTGACGATTGACGCACCCTACGACCCTGGTAAAGTGCGAAAACATCTTCAGCCCGATAGTTCGGCCGTGGTGCCGAGCCGATTGGCGGTCCCGTTCATGAATGAACTTGGCCGTCGACGGTCCAATGGGGCATGGATCTGAGCGAGGTCTCAAATGAACGTTATGTCTCGTCCGTCTGCCGCTGCCTTCTGTGCGTTGGCGATCGCGTTTGTCGCGTTCGGCGCACCGGCGCGGGCCGATGAACCGTCACTGGTCGTCTTGAAGGTTACCGGTGTCGCCATGAAGCCGGGTGACAAGATTCCGGGCAGCCAGCAGTTGAAGCTGGCCGATGGCCAGAACGTCAGCCTGATCGGCCCCG